>Ga0207067_10024_pt1 | contig 50965 bp, 45 predicted proteins | sample Alteio_BWMinCont_25_FD_153484 | JGI IMG/M metagenome (GOLD analysis project Ga0207067, IMG submission 153484) | Enriched cells from forest soil in Barre Woods Harvard Forest LTER site, Petersham, Massachusetts, United States -... | ecosystem: Environmental > Terrestrial > Soil > Temperate forest >...
AGAAGTATTTTTTCCTTATGGAATCAGTTTCGTCCAGGAATTTTATGCAGCCGGACCGGAACAACGAAATCGTTCTGGCTTCAAGAGTTTCAGGATTTCAGGACCCTTCTTTTATTTTACTGGCGACGCAATTACAGTCTTTTAGTTTTTACAAGGATGTTATAACGATTAATGACAAAGATTACATTAACCCTATCAGCAAGGGCAGCTTAAGCAAGTATTCCTATTTTATGGAGGATACAACCTATTCCGGAAAGGATACCATATTCATTATTTCATTCCGTCCCAAACCCAATAAAAATTTTGATGCATTAAAAGGTGTCCTGTATATCAATACCAATGGTTATGCAATACAAAACGTTATTGCTGAGCCGGATCATAAAAAAGGGATGCATGTGAAGATTCAGCAGAAATATGAATACCTCGAAAACAAGCAATGGTTTCCCACCCAGCTCAATACAGATATTACATTTAAGGGTGCTACCATTAATACCTTAACACCCATAGGGATTGGCAGAACTTATATCAAAGAAATAGTGCTGGATCCTGAGTTAAAAAAGAAGCAATTCAAGCGCATTGAGCTGAAAGTGGCGGATGATGCCTCTGCTAAAACGGAAGAATTCTGGAATAAATACCGGCCTGATACTTTATCTCTGAAAGAGAAGAACACTTATCACGCACTCGATAGCATTGGAAAAAAAGAAAATTTCGACCGCAAGCTGAAAACCTTTGAGGCCCTTCTTTCCGGTAAGCTTCCCTGGCACTTTTTAGACATAGATCTGAAACGGATAGCAGATTATAATGGTTATGAAGGCGAACGCGTGGGAATGGGCGTGCATACGAATGGTAAGGTATCAGATTATTTTTCTATAGGAGGATACGGAGCTTATGGATTTTATGACAATGCTTTTAAATATGGATCAGATTTCATTCTGAAACCATTTAATGATCCTGCCATTCAGTTCAGGGCCGCATATACACACGATGTGATTGAATCCGGCGGAGTCAGTTTTTTCGATGATGAGAAGCTGCTTGATCCTGAAAGTTACAGGAGATTCTATATTGACCGTATGGATCAGATTGAGAAAAAGGAACTATCCATTGCATTCCGGGCACTGCAGTATGCTAAAATAAATGTTTTTGCGAATCAGCAGGAGAGAAATAACCTGTACAATTTTACAGAAGTTGGTTTTGCCATGCGCTATGCTTTTCGTGAAAAATTTATAAGTACTGCGCGCACCCAGATTTCAGAAGGAACAAAATATCCTATCCTATGGGTGAGCTGTATTAAAGGCCTGCAGGGTGTTATGGAGGGACAATACGATTACATGAAAATAGATGCAAAAATTGAAAAGGAATTTTTTATCCAGGATTTAGGCCGTCCTTCTTTTCAATTAAACGCAGGGTGGGTGCAGGGTGCAGTTCCGGCTACTTTATTAAATAACGGGAAAGGAAGTTTCGTTCCCTTTTCACTCTCCACTCCGGTCACGCTTTCGGCTCCCAACTCTTTTGAAACTATGGGAGTCAATGAGTTTTTGTCCGGTAAATATGTTTCCCTTTTTGCTACACATAATTTTGGAGGGCGCTTGTTCCATATTAAAAAATTCAGGCCACACATTTCAATTGTTTCCAAAGTGGAATTTGGCGCATTGGATAACCAGGAGGTCCATTTCAGTAATCAATATAAAACGCTGGAGAAAGGCTATTATGAATCGGGAATAGTCTTTGATAATTTAATAAAACTCAGCATCATGCGACTTGGCATAGGTGCATTTTACCGCTATGGCCCTTATGGAAACCCTTATTTCAGCGATAATGTAGCTCTTAAAGCCACACTAGGGTTTACGTTTTAATTTTTCTTTTCTCTTTCTGCTTAATGTTTCTCCTCCTGTTTCTTGTTCTCAGGAGCTGGAGCAGGTGGTTTTGGTTTAGGCTTAGGTTGGGGTTTTGGCTGAGGTTGTTGCTGCGGTTTAGGCTGCTGGGGCTGTGGCTGAACCTGAGATTTCTCAGCAGGCCTATTGTTAGGTTGACCCTGAGGTTCCGCTTGTTTTGGTTTAACCTCGTTTTTCATTTTCTCTTCCTCTGCCTTCTTCGTTTTCTCTTCCTCCGCCTTCTTCGTTTTCTCTTCCTCCGCCTTCTTTGTTTTCTCTTCCTCTGCCTTCTTCGTTTTCTCTTCCTCCGCCTTCTTCATTTTATCTTCCTCCGCTTTCTTCGTTTTATCTTCTCCTGCGCCTTTATTTGTTCGCTCATATTCTTCATTGCGGTTTTCATTTGGCTGTATTGCTTTTCCTGAAGCAGGTTGGGATTTACTCGCAGGGTTCATGTTTTGATGCACAGGCGCTCTGTGAGCCGGAGCCACGATCTCACTCTTGACAGCAACCTTAGCAGGAGCGGGTAGTGGGCCTTTGCCGGGATTAACTTTGGCAATAGCAGGACGATAGATGCTCAACTGTCCGCCCGTTACCTGAGAATGTCCGGGTGTGGAACTTTCATTAAAGGAAACCGGTTGAACCTGATGCCCGGTAACCCTTTCAACTTCACCTTGTTCAGGCCCTGCCATGAATGTTGTATGCCGGTCATTATCGTAATTCGTTCTGCTGATCACAGTTGAATTATTCATGTATCCGTGGTATTCGCTTCTGGGAGCGTAATATTGGTACACCTCAGGGCTTGTAATGTATTCCTGCCGTACAAAAACATAACGCTCCGGCGGAATATAATAATTGCTGTTAGCAGCCGCAAAGCTATATTCAGGAGTTAAAGGTGCCCAGCCATAATAACCAGGTGAACTTCTCCAGGATACCCATGCCGGCCCCCATTGGGAGTTAGGAATCCAGTACCAACCATAGAAATTATCATAATCCCAGAGTCCATAATGAAATACGGCCCAGCCCCAGCTGTAATCAGATACCCAGGTCCATCCATAACTGGAATATACCCAATGACCGGCAGTTGAATAAGGAACAAAATCAGGCCCTGCAGCTGGAACCCAGACATATCCATACGTGGGGTTATTTATCCATTGCCCATAAGGACTCAATTCATCATAAAATTGTTGGTAGTTCCCCGCTGGCACTGGTTGCTGTTGCGGTGGGGGCAATGGAGCCTGAGCCTGAGGTTGTGCTTGAGCCGTAGGCCCATCATCAACAATAACTGGTCCTCTGGTAACTACGCAGGAAGTAGCCAGAATACTTATCGGAATTAAAATGGTCAGGATTGATTTCATGTTTTAAAAATAATGTATTTTAGCCAATATGTGGGACTATTTTTCGCGTTTTATTTTGCGCAACAGGATTTTGCTTCTGATTGTCCTGGGTATCCTTACTGCTTTTATGGTCTACAATGCTTTTCAGGTTAAAATAGTCTATGAATTTGCGCGGTTATTGCCGGAATCTGACAGTGCAAGTGTTAATTACGCCAATTTTACAAAGCAATTTGGGGCTGACGGGAACGTATTGGTATTAAGTGTGCAGGATGAAAAAATGAATGAACTGGAGCACTTCAATGACTGGTATCAGCTGAGCGAAGACATTAAAAATATAAAGGGGATTGAGGGAGTTCTTTCAGTTGCCCGATTGAAAAATCTGCATAGAAATGACAGCCTTGGCAAATTTGATTTTAACCGGCTTCTCGCTCATAAGCCCGGAACGCAGCAGGAACTGGACAGCATCCAGGCGATTATTCAGAAATTACCTTTTTATGAGGGGTATATATTCAACAAAGAAACGCATGCAACAGTTATTGCTGTCACCTTCGAAAAGAAGGATCTGGACAGTAAAAACCGTCTGGCCATAACTGATACGATCAGGCTTAAAGCCGAAATTTTTGCAAAGAAATACAATCAGCAAATTCATTATTCCGGACTTCCTTATATAAGGACTACTCTTCAGCGTTTAATCTCCAGCGAGATGATTCTGTTTTTGATCCTCGCAGTAGCAGTTACTGCACTCATTTTATTTTTATTTTTCAAAAACATGCTGGCAGTTATTTTTTCCTTATTGGTTGTTGCAATCGGAGTCATATGGTCCTTTGGTACATTGGCATTGTTTGGTTACCACATTACGATCCTAACTGGTTTGATTCCACCGCTTATTATTGTCATTGGAGTCCCGAATTGTATTCTCTTGCTGAATAAATACCACGTGGAATATTCCCGGAATGGCAATCAGGGACTGGCGCTGACGCAGACAATCAGGAAAATCGGGGTTTCTTTGTTTTTTGCCAATGTTACTACTGCCATAGGGTTTGCTGTGTTTTGTTTTACCCGAACGGCCATTTTATATGAATTTGGATTGGTGTCTTCATTGAATGTAATGACTACTTATCTTATTTCGCTGATACTTATACCTGTCCTTTTCAGTTTTTTACCACCACCTCCCGTCAAACATACCAGGCACCTCGAAGGAAAAAGAGTCTCCGGACTGCTTGAAATGGTTGATTTTTTAGTTCACCACCACCGCAAAAAAGTTTACGGCTGGGTAGTCATTATAGTCCTCATCTCCATACTTGGCATTAGTTATATCAAACCTTTGGGTTATGTGGTGGATGATTTGCCAAAAAATCATCCGGTTTATTCCGATATGGCTTATTTTGAAAAAAATTTCCATGGGGTGTTGCCCTTTGAAATAATGATCGACACGAAGAGGGACAATGGTGTATTTCTCGACAATTGCAGGGTTCTGTATAAAATTAATACTTTGCAGAAACTGCTTGCAGGTTACCCCGAATTCTCAAAATCCATGTCGGTAGCAGAAGTGATTAAATTTTCCTACCAGGCTTATAAAGGCGGGAACCCAAAATTTTACCGTGTTCCCGGAGTACTGGAGCTTAATAAATTGAATGAATATGCCTCAGAAGCCAAAGAAAAACAGGGATCATTTAAAGCGCTTATAGACAGCAGTAAACGCTATACATGCGTCAGTCTGTATATGAAGGACATCGGTTCCATTAAAATGAAGCATTTAGTGAAGGAACTCAAACCCCGCATGGACAGTGTTTTTTACTATGATGCTGCAGGCCAAACCTGGTTGAAACCGGAGGAGCGCAGCAGTTATAATATCACTGGTTTCAGCGAAATGTTCCTCAAAGGAAATGATTTTCTGGTGGGTAATCTGATGGAAAGTGTTTTATTGGCCATCGTGCTGATTTCCATCGTCATGTTTCTGCTGTTTAGGAACGGACGAATGGTCTTAATCGCAGTGATACCCAGCCTGGTTCCTCTTCTTTTCACGGCAGGGTTAATGGGTTTTTTTGATATTCACCTTAAACCAAGTACTATACTTATCTTTAGCATTGCCTTTGGGATTTCTTCCGATGGCACCATGTATTTTTTAACCAAGTATCGCCAGGAACTGAAACAAAGGAAGTCAGGTATTTCTGCAATAGTATCCCTGACAATAAGGGAAACCGGTATCAGCATGATTTATACAGCCATTATCTTATCCTGTGGTTTTGGTATTTTTACAGCCTCCAGGTTTGGGGGGACAGCTGCATTGGGAATTCTTGTTTCTTTTACATTACTGGTAGCCTATTGTTCGAATTTAATTTTGTTGCCCTGCTTTTTATTGTCGCTGGAGAAAAAGTTAGAAAAAAAACAACTCATGAATAAGTCATGAGTGTACCAAAATTTAACGGATTATGAAGGGAATAATTTTAGCCGGTGGCTCCGGGACACGTTTACATCCGCTTACGCTGGCAGTAAGTAAACAGTTGATGCCTGTATACGATAAGCCAATGATTTACTATCCGCTATCGGTCTTAATTATGGCGGGTATCAGAGAAATATTGATTATTTCAACGCCCTGGGACTTGCCGGGTTTTGAACGCTTGTTGGGGGATGGAAAATCCCTGGGTTGCCATTTCTCTTATAAAGCCCAGCAAACACCCAACGGCCTCGCTCAGGCTTTTGTAATCGGGGAGGAATTCATAGGTCAGGATAAAGTCGCCCTTGTTCTGGGTGACAATATTTTTTACGGAAGCGGACTTCAGAAGTTATTGCGTGAGAATAATGATCCAACAGGAGGGGTGGTTTTCGCCTACCACGTTTCAGATCCGGAACGTTATGGCGTTGTGGAATTTGATGAAAACAACAAAGCGCTTTCAATTGAAGAAAAGCCAGCTAAGCCTAAATCCAATTATGCGGTTCCGGGCTTGTACTTCTATGATAACAGTGTAGTGGAATTGGCAAAAAAACTGAAGCCCAGTGCCAGAGGGGAATATGAGATTACAGATATAAACAGGATTTATCTGAGTAAGGGACAACTGAAGGTAGGAATACTTGACAGAGGAACAGCCTGGCTGGATACAGGCACTTTTGCTTCGCTTATGCAGGCCTCCCAGTTTGTCCAGGTGATAGAAGAGCGTCAGGGGCTGCGCATAGGCTGTATTGAGGAAGTTGCTTACCGCCTGGGCTATATTGATAAGGAGCAATTGCGAAAATTGGCTGAACCCCTTGTGAAAAGCGGTTATGGTTCGTATTTATTAGGTATAATTAAATAGGATTAGCCGGTGATCGGTAAACGGGAAAATTTATATTAATAAGAAGGAAACTTGTATTGGACAATACTACTAAAATATTAGTTACAGGAGGGGCGGGATTTATCCCCAGTTATCTCGCTGAGAAGCTGGGAGAGAGAAAGGAAAATTTTGTGGTAATTGTGGATAACCTGTTGACTGGCAGCTTAACTAAAATTCCTCCGTCGCGGCATAGCAATATAAAATTCATTAAGGGAGATGTGAATGATTTTCATGAACTCTCCCGGATTTTCCGTTCTTATTCGTTTGATTATGTGTTTCATTATGCAGCGGTTGTCGGAGTAAAGCGCACACTGGAAAATCCGGTGAAAGTACTCAATGATATTAATGGAATACGTAATGTGCTGGAATTAGCGAAGAATACAAGCGTAAAAAGGGTTTACTATTCTTCATCATCAGAAGTATATGGTGAACCAGTTGAATACCCTCAGAATGAAGAAACTACACCATTAAATTCACGCCTGCCTTATGCCATTGTAAAGAATGTGGGGGAAGCATTTTTAAGATCCTATAAAAAGGAATTTGGAATTGATTATACTGTTTTCAGGTTCTTTAATACTTATGGGCCTAAACAAAGTAAAGAGTTTGTCGTTTCCAGGTTTATTGCAAAGGCCTTGAAAGGAGAAGATATTTCTATCTACGGTGATGGCAGCCAAACCCGGACATTTTGTTTCATAGAAGATAACATTGAAGCAACAACGAATGCATTTTATGAAAATAAATTTATTAATGATGTAGTAAATATTGGAGGGGAAACAGAAGTGGCCATACGTGATCTGGCAGAATTAATTATTAAACTGACAGCAAGCAGGTCAAAAATTATTCACGTACCTGCCCTGGAAGAAGGAGACATGACCCGTCGCAAACCGGACGTCAGTAAAATGAAACTGCTGCTGAACCGGCCTTTATTGCCCCTTGAAGAGGGGTTGAAAAGAGTCATTGCAAATACACAATATATTCTCTGATTGGAATCCCTGACACATTTCCGGAAAGTAATGGATGATGCGGTGCACCGGTTTTGTTCAGAACTAAAAGGAAGCCCGGTTGAATTATATGAGCCTTTAAGATATATTTTGTCGCTTGGAGGAAAGCGCATACGTCCGCTTTTGACATTACTTGCCTGCGATTTATTTGATGCCGCTGTGGAAAAAGGCAGTTAATCCGGCATTGGGTATGGAGCTGTTTCATAATTTTTCGCTCATTCACGATGACATAATGGACAATGCCCCTTTGAGAAGGAATCAACCAACCATTCATCGGAAATGGAATCCCGGGGTAGCTATATTGAGTGGTGATGCGATGCTCGTGAAGGCATACCAGCTTATTTGTACCCCGGAATCAGATTTAGTAATGCCGGATTGTATATTGAAGATATTGGCCATTTTCAATGCGACGGCTTTATCTGTTTGCGAAGGCCAGCAACTGGATATGAATTATGAGAAGCTGGATAGTGTGAGTGTAGCGCAGTACATAAGAATGACAGAGTTGAAAACCGCATCATTGATAGCAGGAAGTTTAAAAACAGGAGCTATTATAGCAGGTGCCAAAGCCGAAGATGCAGATCGCATGTATGAATTTGGAAAAAATATTGGAATTGCTTTTCAGTTACAGGATGATATATTGGACGCCTATGGTTCAGAAGCCAAATTCGGTAAACAAAAAGGCGGAGATATTATTGCCAACAAAAAAACATTTTTATTGCTGAAAGCACTGGAGATTTCCAGACACAATGCCTATAAAAGAGAGGAATTGCAACAGTGGATTTATTCCCCGGTGACAGATAAAGATGCGAAACAAAAAGTGGAAGCAGTAACGGCGATTTATGATTTTTTAAATGTGCGCAGGCTGGCCGAAGAGGAAATGTTAAACTATTATCAGAAAGGTTTGTCTTTTTTAGAACAGATACCGGCTAATGAAAGCAAGAAGGAGAATCTGAGAAAGTTTATTGAAGGCCTTATGAGCAGGGAAGTGTAATGATTTATGAGAAACACATATTCATCTGCACCAATCAACGTGCGGAAGGAGCAGCCCGCAAAAGCTGCGGGGAGGGACATGGTTTGGCCATCGTGGATGCGTTCAAAAAGAAATTGAAGGATTTAAATCTGCCAATAAAGCTGAGAGCTCAGCGGGCCGGGTGTCTGGATATCTGTGATTTTGGTCAGACGGTAGTTGTTTATCCCGAAGGTGTTTTCTATGTTGGTGTTGAGTTGGGAGATGTAGATGAGATTATAACAGAACATATCATTGGTAACAGGATAGTAGAAAGGTTGAGGCTGGTAATGAAATAATTGGATAGCTGATTAGCTTTTTTAATTCATATTTTTCTGATGTTTTAGTTTTTTACCTCTTGATTTTCTGAAATTTTACCATCCAACAGTCCTATCTCAGAAGCAGATAGAACTATGTCCATTTTTCGCCAATTTATAATGGTTGTTATAGTAACCATTAGAGGCCTATAACGCGCATTATAATAGCCATTATAAAATCGCCCAAAACCTTTCAATCTGCTTGAATAAATACTTTTTCTCCTTCCTGCAGTCAGTGACCTCCATACGGAAAAGAGGATGCTATTGAATTTACTTAATTTCATGTAGCTTTGATAGAAACGTGCCAGAATGAACATTACTCCTTATTTCAATAAAATTGAATATATCAATGCCACTGCCCAGCAAATCAAAAAAGATTTTGACTTGTTTGGAATGGAAATAAAATTCTCAGGAAGCGAAGAGAATGCATACAATGAATTGCTTTACCAGATAAGTCCCTTTATCTCCAGGCTTATTGAGAATAACTATAAAAAACTGCTCGATTTATTGTACCGGATCGATGTGAACGAAAGCAAGGTTTCCGCCCTTGTCATAAATCCTTCAACCGGAAGTCTGGCGGAGGCCATTTCTGATCTCATTATAAAAAGGGAATTGCAGAAGATAGTGATCCGGAGGAATTACAGTAGTCTTTCTTAGTATTGTCCGGATTTCGCCGGAATCCTACCTGAATTCCTCTAAAATGTTAAATTTGTATCCCCAAAAGCATTCACATCAGACATGGATAAATACTCCTACATAAGTAATGCCGAAATAGCTTCGGTAGATGAACTGTATCAGGCTTACATAGAGGACAATCAATCAGTAGCTCCGGATTGGAGGAAATTTTTTGAAGGATTTGAATTCGCCCGCAGTAATTTTGAAGACAAAGAACCCGGTGCGCAGGCAGGCAGGGAAATTCCGGAAAGTGTACGTAAAGAATTCAACGTTATCAACCTGATAAATGGTTACCGTAGCAGAGGTCACCTGTTTACCAAAACGAATCCCGTCCGCGAACGCAGACATTATCTGCCAAACCTTGACATTGAGAATTTTGGTCTTGAGCCGGCCGACCTCGAAACAGTTTTTCATGCAGGGGGGCAAATCGGCATAGGCCCTTCAAAACTGAGGGACATCATTTCACATTTGAATCAGACGTATTGCCAATCTGTCGGAGCCGAATACATGTACATACGGGATCCTGTTGTCATCAAATGGTTACAGGACAAGATGGAGGGATGTAAGAATACCCCAAAATTCAGCACGGACGAACGTAAATTGATTTTAAACAAACTAAACCACGCGGTAGCCTTCGAAAGTTTTCTGCACACGAAATTTGTCGGGCAAAAACGATTTTCGCTTGAAGGGGCAGAAACCGTCATCCCTGCCCTTGATGCCGTCTGTGAAAGAGGAGCTGAACTGGGAGTTGAGGATTTCGTCTTTGGCATGCCTCATCGCGGGCGCTTAAATGTATTGGCAAATATTCTTGAAAAAACCTATAAGGATATATTTACGGAGTTTGAAGGCCGTGTAGCTCAGGATTCAGTGTTCGACGGGGATGTCAAGTATCACCTGGGTTATTCTTCCGATAAGATAAGTCTGGGAGGCAAACCGATTCACATGAGCTTAACGCCTAATCCCTCTCACCTAGAGGCTGTGAACCCTGTAGTGGAAGGAATAGCCCGCGCTAAAATTGATAACAGGCATAACAAGGATAACAGTAAGGTATGTCCGATTCTTATGCATGGTGATGCTGCTCTGGCCGGCCAGGGTATTGTTTATGAAGTCATACAGATGTCTCAGCTGGAGGGATTTAAGACAGGAGGAACCATACATATTGTCGTCAATAACCAGATCGGTTTTACGACAAATTACCTCGATGGCCGTTCCAGCACCTATTGTACGGATGTGGCCAAGGTTGTATTGTGTCCGGTGTTTCACGTAAACGGGGATGATGTGGAGGCGGTTGTTTATACTTCAAAACTGGCAATGGAGTTCCGCCAGACTTTCAAAAAGGATGTGTTTATTGATGTATTGTGTTACCGTAAATACGGGCACAATGAAGGAGATGAGCCAAGGTTTACCCAACCTTTGTTATACAAGGCGATTGCCGTGCATCCCAACCCCAAGGATATCTATCTGAAGCAATTGATTGGAGAAGGAATAATAGATGCCGCCTTTGCGGAGGCCATGGAGAAAGATTTTAAAAATTTGCTGCAGGATAAGCTGGAGGAGGCAAAACGCTCAGAAAAGGCTGATATAGCTTCTTTCCTCAATGGACAATGGAAAGGCATACGCATGGCGACTGCTCAGGATTTTGAAAAGTCTCCGGATACTTCGGTAGATAAAAAATTATTCCTGGAAATTGCAGGAAAAACAACCCGGCTCCCTTCGGATAAAAAGTTCTTTAATAAAATAGAGAATATTTTTAAGGAGCGTCAGGGGATGATAGACAAAGACAAGTACGATTGGGCGATGGGTGAATTGATGGCTTATGCCACCCTGATGAACGAAGGATCGGATGTGCGTTTTAGCGGACAAGATGTAGAGCGGGGAACATTTTCTCACCGGCACGCTGTCGTAAAAGTTGAAGATTCAGAAGAAGAATATACTCCTTTGAATCGTTTTGGTGCCAAAGGGAAACTGGATATTTATAATTCCTTATTGTCCGAGTATGCTGTTCTTGGTTTTGAGTTTGGTTATTCATTTGGGACGCCCGGAGATCTGGTGATCTGGGAAGCACAGTTTGGAGATTTTTTCAACGGAGCGCAGATTATTATTGATCAGTTTATAACCTGTTCCGAATACAAATGGAGAAGAATGAACGGTTTGGTTATGCTGCTGCCCCATGGCTACGAAGGGCAGGGACCGGAGCATTCCAGCGGACGTATGGAACGGTTTTTACAACAATGCGGAGAAAACAATATCCAGATTGTTAACTGTACTACGCCTGCCAATCAGTTCCACGTTTTACGCAGGCAACTGAAACGTCAATTCCGTAAACCCCTGATTTGTTTCACACCTAAGAAATTATTGCGTTATCCGGCCTGTGTGTCCTCCGTAAGTGATTTTATTAGCGGAGGATTTCAGGAGGTGATGGACGATCCGAAAGCGGATGTGGTTTCCGTAAAAAAAATTGCGTTTTGCTGCGGAAAAATATATTACGACCTGGCGGAAGGAAAAGAAAAGGCCGGAAAAACGGACGTAGCCATTATTCGCATCGAACAGCTTTATCCCTTTCCTGCAAAACAGATACAGGCGATCGTTTCTAAATATAAAAACGCGAAGGACTATTGCTGGGTGCAGGAAGAGCCGGAGAACATGGGCGCCTGGAGTTTCATGATGCGTGTTTTTGGAAACATTCGTTTAAGATATATTGGGCGTCAGGAAAGTGCAACCCCGGCTACAGGATATGCTAAAGTTCATGCGGAACAGCAGGCAGGTATTGTGAGCAGGCTTTTTGATAAAAATTAAAATTATTTATACATGGCCATCATAGAACAAAAAGTACCAAGCCCTGGTGAATCCATAACGGAGGTGGTAATTGCCAGGTGGCTCAAAAAGGATGGAGAATTTGTTGGGAAAGATGAGGCCATAGCTGAGATTGATTCCGATAAGGCAACCCTTACACTTAATGCAGAAGAAAATGGGGCAATAAAATTGCTTGCCAAAGAAGGAGATACGGTGAAAGTAGGTCAGGTGGTGTGTTCGATTGATACGAGTATTAAAGGGGAATCAAAAAAGCCAGAGACAGGAAGCAAAAAGGCTGAAACAGAAAGCCAAAAGCCAATTGAAAAGGCTGCGAATAAAAATGAAAACAAGGAAATCCCGAAGCAGGAAATAGTAAACCTGAAACAGGAAGCCACTTACGCCAGCGGAACACCTTCTCCATCCGCTAAGAAAATGATGGATGAACAAAATATCCCCTCAGCTAAATTAAACGGGACCGGCAAAGATGGCCGGATTACAAAAGGCGATGTTCTTGCAGCAATAAGTAATGGTTTTGATACTGCCACATTAAAACCAGAAGCAGGTTCAAGGGAAACGGAGCGAAAGAAGATGACACCCCTGCGTAAAAAATTGGCCCAGCGTTTGGTTGCAGTTAAGAATACTACCGCCATGCTGACTACTTTTAACGAGGTGGATATGAGCGCCATTTATGCACTGCGCACGAAATACAAAGACAAGTTTAAGGAGCAGTATGGTGTTGGTCTGGGGTTCATGAGTTTTTTTACAAAGGCTGTATGCGAAGCCTTGTACCTGTTCCCGTCAGTCAATGCAATGATAGACGGAGAAGAAATCGTTCATCACAACTATTGCGATGTAGGTATTGCAGTCAGCGCACCAAAAGGATTAGTGGTTCCCGTTTTAAAAAATGCGGAATGCTTATCCCTGGCTCAGATTGAAACAGAGATTAAGAACCTCGCCCTGAAAGCGAGAGACAATAAAATTGAGCTGAAAGATATGGAAGGAGGAACGTTCACGATAACCAATGGCGGTGTATTCGGTTCCCTGATGTCAACACCTATTATTAATCCGCCTCAAAGTGCCATTCTCGGCATGCACAATGTGGTAGAACGGCCTATGGCAGTGAGCGGACAGGTAGTAATCCGGCCAATGATGTATGTAGCACTTTCTTATGATCACCGTATTATTGATGGGCGGGAATCCGTAGGGTTTTTAGTTAAAGTGAAAGAAATGTGTGAAAACCCTCAGAAAATGTTATTCGGAGGGAAAGATCCGAATGAGGTGTTGCTGGGATTTTAAGTATGGAAAAGACAGAAACTAAACAGAACGTAGTCATTCTTTTTGCAGGGGATAGCGGAGATGGCATTCAGCTGATTGGCGCCCAATTTACCAATACCAATGCGCTGTTTGGAAATGATGTCAGCACTTTTCCAAATTTTCCTGCTGAGATTCGGGCCCCACAAGGTACCATTCCCGGCGTTTCAGGTTTTCAGCTGCATTTTGGAAGTGTAGCACTTTTTACACCGGGAGATATCTGTGACGTTTTGGTAGTTATGAATGCGGCAGCGCTTAAAACAGACCTCAAAAATCTGAAAAAGGGAGGAACGATTATCGTCAACACAGGAGGTTTTGGCCCTCAGAATTTAAAACTGGCCAACTATCCTGTAGAAGTCAACCCATTGCTGGATCACTCCCTGGATCAATACAGGGTCATTGAAATTGATGTCACTAAACTGACAAAGAAAGCACTGGAAGGTTCCGGTTTGGGAACCAAGGAAATTGACCGTTCAAAAAACATGTTTGTGCTTGGTTTTATCTACTGGATGTATAACCGCAGCCTGGCCAATACCATAGATTTTATCGAACGAAAATTCAGAACTCAGCCGGAGTTTATAGAATCCAACATAAAGATTTTAAAGGCAGGATACAATTACGGAGATATTACAGAAACTCCTATGACGCGTTACGAGGTGAAAGCGGCTCCTATGCCCAAGGGAACCTATCGCAGCATTACAGGAAATCATGCTACAGCCATGGGACTTATCTCAGCGGCTAATAAAGCCGGACTAACACTTTTTTATGGCTCGTACCCGATTACACCTGCATCAGATATATTACATGAACTGGCGAAACATAAAAATTTCGGAGTAAAGACATTTCAGGCAGAAGATGAAATTGCAGCTGTGACTTCAGCCATTGGCGCTGCCTTTGGGGGCAGTCTCGGCGTGACGGCTTCCTCAGGACCGGGGATTGCGCTTAAAACAGAAGCAATAGGTCTGGCATTGATGCTGGAATTACCCCTTGTCATTTGCAATGTTCAAAGAGGTGGCCCAAGTACAGGTTTACCTACCAAAACAGAGCAGGCCGATTTACTTCAGGCAGTTTACGGGCGAAATGGGGAAGCTCCTGTGCCTGTTATTGCAGCTTATTCACCATCAGATTGCTTTTATACTGTTTATGAAGCCTGCCGCATAGCCATTGAGCACATGACCCCGGTATTCTTTTTAAGTGACGGCTTTATTGCCAACGGGTCAGAGCCCTGGCAGTTTCCGCATGCGGAGAATTTAGAAAAGATCAACGTTAAGTATGCACATAATGAGTTAAAAGAAGGGGAGAAATTTTTGCCTTACAAACGCAATGAGAAGATGACCCGCCCCTGGGCCATTCCTGGAACCAAAGGCCTCGAACACCGCATTGGTGGCTTGGAGAAGGAGAATGAAACAGGCAATATTTCTTACGACCCGGACAACCACGAATTTATGGTGAAACTGAGGGCCGCAAGAGTTGAAAAAATTGCAGACTTTATTCCATTGCAGACCATTGATCAGGGAAAAGACAAAGGCAAACTACTGGTGATCGGCTGGGGATCTACTTACGGAGCTATCAAAACAGCTGTGAGGGAAGCTCTTGCAGAAGAGGTAGAAGTATCCCACATACATATCAAATACCTGAACCCGCTTCCTAAAAATATCGGAGCGATCCTTGAAAATTTCGAACAGATACTTATTCCTGAAATGAATAACGGGCAATTGATAAAAATCATCCGGGAGAAATTTTTGGTGGATGCGAAGGGTTTAAATAAGATTAAGGGAATGCCTTTTACGGCGGGGGAGATTAAGCGTAAGATAAGTGACATTATAAACGTTAAATAGATTTTTAATGAGTTCAGTTGAGATGGATAAAATGACGGCGAAGGAGCTTGTTACTGATCAGGAAGTACGCTGGTGTCCGGGTTGCGGAGATTATTCTATCCTCAAGCAGGTTCAAACAGTCATTCCTGAGTTGGGTCTTAAGCGGGAAAATATTGTTTTTATTTCGGGAATAGGCTGTTCCTCCCGATTCCCTTATTACATGGAAACCTTTGGCATGCATAGCATTCATGGCCGTGCAACAGCGATCGCCAGCGGACTGAAAGCAACCCGCCCGGACCTGAGTGTATGGATTGTTACCGGAGACGGAGATTCCCTGTCCATTGGCGGTAACCATTTGATTCATTTACTGAGAAGAAATTTTGATGTGAATATATTACTGTTCAACAATGAAATTTACGGTTTAACGAAAGGTCAGTATTCACCGACATCTCCGGAAGGATTGGTCACTAAGTCAACTCCGGCCGGATCACTTGATCATCCATTTAACCCACTGGCGCTTTGCATGGGTGCCGATGCTACATTTGTCGCCCGCACAATGGACAGGGACCCGATTCATTTGCGGGAATTATTGAAACGGGCACATGCGCATAAAGGAACTTCCTTACTGGAGATTTATCAGAATTGTAATGTGTTCAATGACGGGGCCTTTGAAGTGTTTACTGAAAAAGCGACAAAGAAAGTAAATACACTGTTTGTCGCTCATGACAAACCATTGGTATTCGGGCAAAATCTGGAAAAGGGTATCATTCTGGATGGCTGGACACCCCGCTTAGTGAATGTCGCGGACCATTCAATTAATGATTTGTGGATACATGATGAAAAGGATCGCCTGAAAGCGTCTATCCTTGTTCGTTTTTTCGATGATTCAAAACATACAGATGCGTTACCACGGCCTTTTGGAGTGTTTTACCAGGAAAACAGAAATACCTACGAAGATCAGATGAGCGCTCAGGTAGCTGAGGCAATAAAAAGCAAAGGGAAAGGCAATCTGGATGAATTATTAAGCGGCCGAAGTACGTGGAAGATTAGTTAGGGCGCTAACTAATTAATTCGGCCGGTATTAAGCACACCGGTATAGCGTGCATTTTGTGCTGATTCGCCTTGTTCAGGCGTGTGTAAATGTCAAGTACGGCTTCCTCTCTTTTTGATAACTTGCTGAAATCACCAGGGCTCGCGATAAATTTCATGGCCCATTCGAGTTCATCATACGTAGCCCCTATCTGATCCTCATCACTGCGTCCGTCTGCCCATAGACCATCAGTAGGTTTGGCATTCAGGATTTCAGCGATCACACCCAGTTCCCTGCAAAGAGCAAATACCTCAGATTTCATCAGATCCGCAATCGGGCTCAGGTCGACTCCTCCGTCTCCGTATTTTGTAAAAAAGCCCACTCCAAAATCTTCAATTTTATTTCCGGTTCCGGCGACAAGCATTTTTTTATTGCAGGAAAATGCATAGAGTGTAAGCATACGCAAACGCGCGCGCATGTTGGCCATGGTTAACCAGTCCTGTATCTCTTTTGGTATAGTGTCCTCCAGTGTTTCGAAGGTCCGTGTAAGATCAGTTTCATGTGCAGAAACATTCGGAAATCGTTCCATCAGCCATTTGATATGCGAATGTCCCCGCTCGTACTCAGCTTTATGCTGACGTATAGGCATATTCAGACAGATGACCGGTTGACCTGTCATAGCGCATAAGGTAGAAGTAAGGGCAGAGTCAATGCCGCCGGAAATGCCAATTGCAAATCCATTTGTTTTGGCTTGCCCGTTATAGTGTGAAAGCCAGTTTACGATATGGGCAATAACGGCTTGGTGATTCATGGTGAATTCCGCAATTGTCCCGGATCCGGCTTTAAAACAAAATACCCACTGTCAGCGTTATGCCTTTTGTATACAGGGTAGGATTTACTGAGCCACTTGGGCCTGTCTTGCCAGAGGGAATCGCAGATATAAATCCGTTATCAAACATAAGTGACCCTGTGATGGATGTACTTCCGCTTAGATTATACTCTGCTCCGGCGCCTATCAATAAGGATTCCCGAATGGGGTTTACATCTGCTGTCTTTGTGTCTGTTCCGCTGGTAGGATAGGAAGAAACGGAGCCGTTGCCCACTATGGCTGTTCCCGGGGCCTGAGCTACGGTCCTGGTCCAGGCAGTATTATTGCTTATTGCAAAACCGGAACCCAGTCCAAAGGCTCCATAGTACTTCATCATGCCAATAGACTTGGTCTTCATTTTAAGGAAAAGAGGTATCTGAAGGTATTGTATGCTGGCATTAGAAGAGGAAGTGTTTGCATAACTGCGTACCAAAGTGTTAGTACCGGATTTCAAACTTTGTGTGCTGTCATTCGTGCTGTATTTTACACCTGCGGCATTTACATTAAGTCCAAAGACAAAATAAATGGTCTCCGTCAACCTGTCCTCTACGTTAGCTCCATATCCAAAACCGAACTTTGCTCCGTTACTTTTACTTGCCGCATCACCGGTTGATGCCCAGTAAATTCCAGGTGTTGCCTGAAGACAAACATGGTACTTGTTATCGTTGTCCTGAGCCAGAGCAGGTGATAAACAGGCTGTAAGCAGTACAAAAGATAAGGCAGAACTTGCTGCTAAACGAATAAATGTATTTGGTCGTTGCATGGGTTTAATTTTATAATTTTAGCACAATTTAACAGTTAAGAATTAGCAATAATAAGCATTTTTTTAATACGATGATAAGGCCCAATTTACTTGTATTACTGCTCCCTTTTCTTTTTTCCTGTTCGGGCCGAAGGCTGGATGCAGATGTGTCCAAAATTCAGGTGAAGGAAGTAAAAATTGACCGGCTGGAACAAGATGTGTTTAATGCCCCACTTGCTGATATAGGTGGTTTGAGGAAGCGCCTGCAAGCTAAATACGGCAATTTTTACCTGGGCTTTCAAAGTGTCATCAATAGCGGGGGACGGCAATCCTCCGGTGGAGGGGTGAGCGAGCAAGAGCTGAGATTTTCCGATAGTGTCAGTTTACGTTTATTTGTTTCAGATTCGGCCATGAAAGAAGCCTACAAGGATTGTCAGAAGGTTTACCCCGACCTTGGGCAGGTTCAGTCCGATCTTACAGAGGTATTCAGGCATTTCCGGTTTTATTTCCCTGCACGCCCGCTCCCCAGGGTAGTAAGCTATATGTCGGGATTTAATTATTCTTTTTTACCGGTTGATTCTACGATTGGAATAGCGCTGGAACTATTTTTAGGGAGGGAGAATAAATTTTATCAGCTCATTCAGTTTCCGAAATTCAAGACCCTGACCATGAGCAAGGAATACCTGGCCTCAGAATTTTCAAGAGGGTGGATGTCAACAGTGTTTCCCAGAACAGATGAGAAGAAAGATTTTTTGAGTGAAATTATTTACGACGGGAAAATACTTTATCTGGTGGATGCGCTGTTACCGGCGACGAATGATACAATCAAAATGGGATATAGCCAGAAGCAGCTAAAGTGGTGCAGGGAAAATGAATATAACATGTGGGCTTATTTTGTACAGAAAAAGATATTCTACCTTTCGGATCCCGTGGAAATGGTTAAATATACAGGGGATGGCCCTTTTACTTCTGCATTTAACAAAGAAAGCCCTTCGAGGGTCGGCATTTGGATTGGCTGGCAGATTATTCGTTCCTACATGGATCATCATCCCAAAGAGACACTCGAAGACCTGATGAACGAAAAGGATGCACAGGCTATACTTTCCCAGTCCAAATATAAACCATCGAGGTAAACGCCATGATTCGGGATTTTAATTGTTAAAAATTTGTGTTGGAATGGAATCTGTAATAATAACCGGGGAAACCAGAGAAGCAAAATACATAGCATTGTTGCCCCAGCTTAAAGCGCTGATCGAAGGCGAAAAGGATAGCTACGCGAACCTTGGCAATATTATTGCAGGCCTGAAACATGCCATGGACTTTTTTTGGGTGGGTATGTATTTGGTCAAAGAGCGTGAATTGGTACTCGGACCTTTTCAGGGCCCTGTAGCCTGCACCCGGATTGGATATGGCAAAGGAGTTTGCGGAACAAGCTGGAAAGAGAAGAAATCCATTATTGTACCTGATGTGGATCAGTTTTCCGGACATATAGCCTGCAGTTCGATGACTAAGTCGGAGATTGTCATACCCTGTAGTGGGAAGAATGGAGATGTGCTTTTTGTGTTGGATGTGGATAGCACTATATTAAATGATTTCAGCAGTATAGATGAAAAATATTTGAAAGAGGTGGTTGGAATCATGGAGAAACAGGTTTTAGAGTTTTGTGTTTAAAATTTTGAGTTTAGAGTTTAAAGTTTTGTGTTTAAGGTTTATTGTTTAAAGTTTATTGTTAAGCATAGATGGTTGACCCCAAATTTAGTTTAAGGACTCTTTCGTTTAAAGTCCGCCATTTAGCATTCAGTGCAATTTTATTTCTTGCTGCATATTGCCTGCTGAGCTCCTGCGCTCAGATGGTTGCTCCAACCGGAGGTCCTGCAGACAAGACTCCGCCTAAAGCAGTGAAGTATAGTCCGGACAGCGCTTCTCTGAATTTTAACAGGAAACAGATTCGGATTTTATTTAATGAATACATTCAACTTGTTGATATTAATAAACAACTGATTATATCCCCTCCATTGAAGTATTTTCCGGACATACGGGTCAAAGGCAAAGCCCTGGTCATCAACATACGTGATACGTTGGCCCCTCAGACCACCTACGCATTTAATTTCGGGAATTCCATAGCTGATCTGAACGAACGGAATGCGCTGTCAAATTTTCAATATATCTTTTCAACGGGTTCCTTTATTGATTCAGTGTCACTGAAGGGGTCTGTCAAAAATGCACTGACACTTATTCCGGAAAAGGATGTGCTGGTGATGCTCTATAACACATCGGATGATTCCCTGCCATTCAGAAAGCTGCCCAATTACTTCGGAAAAACAAAGGAGGACGGTTCATTCAGGATAAATAATATACGTAATGGTAAATATAAAGTGTTTGCCTTGCAGGATAAGAATGCAAACTATTTATACGACACGCGGGACGAAAGCATTGCTTTTTCAGACACATTGATCGATCTGCAAAATAAGGAAAGTGTGGATTTGTTCTTATTTAATGAAGGCCCGAAAAAACAATTTATTAAAAAGGCTAAATCAATTGAGTCAGGGCATCTGCAGTTTGTTTTTAATAAACCGGTCGTTGATCCATCTTTTACACTAATTACCAAAAGTCCGGAAAAGAGATATCACCAGTTTATAGAATTAAATACGGGTTCAGACTCGGTTAATTTGTGGTTGCCGGATTATGACAAGGACTCCATCCGGGTAATTGTTGCTTCAGATAATAAAGTGATTGATACACTGGAGCTGGCAATTCCTAAAAGGACGGATACGGATAAAAAGTTTAAACTGACCTATAAGACCAATGTATTGGGATCATTGGATTTAAACAGAGACGTGGTTGTAAAGTTCAATCATTACCTGGACCAGCCTCAGAACCCGGTAAATGATTTGATTGAATTATTTGAAGACAGCATCAAGTCAACTGCAAAGGATATTGTTTTTTTGCAGGAAAAGAGCGGACTGAAAATTTTTAAAGTCACACCTGGTTATGACAAAAACAGCAATCATTCAGGGAGCAGGCCAGGGCAGCTCTTGCATGAACCCTGGAAAGAAAACACTAAATATAAAATACTCATTCAGCCCGGCGTCATTCAGGATATATTTGGATTGAAGAATGATTCGATAAAAATTGAATTTAAAACACCGGAACTGAAAACCTATGGTACATTGAAGCTGAACTGGCAACTTCCTTCTGACCTGCTGGGATCAGTACTTCAGTTATTGGATGACAAGGACAGGGTTACCCGTGAGTTTACACTTAAAGAAAAGTCCGGTTCCGTATTTATGAATTATTTAATACCTCAGAATTATAAGCTGCGTCTGATCTGTGACAAAAACGGGAATGAAAAATTTGATTCAGGAGATTACCTGAAACACCGGCAACCTGAGAAAGTGATTTATTACCCAGGCACAATGACGATCCGGGCGAACTGGGACCTGGAACAGGAGTGGAAGGTGGGTTTAAAAGCGGGCAAATAGCGCTCCGCTAAGGCTGGCTCCAACATCCACTGGAAGTTGGCCCCTATTCGAGCCTGTATGTAAGCAAGTCTACTTAAGGATTTCAAGATTATCTGCATCAAGACCAACCGGAAACTGATTCCTGAAATTTTCGAGGTCATTATAACTGATGGTTACCGTTTCAGCAGATTCTTCGTTTGGTTTTATTTTACTGATTGTTTCACCTTTAAAGTTAATCACCACCGAATCACCAGAATAATGCTCCTTGTTTCCGTCCGTACCAATTCGATTCACCCCAACTGTATAGGCTTGATTTTCTATCGCACGGGCTATCAGTAGTGATTTCCAGGGATGAATTCTTTTCTCCGGCCAGCTTGCAATATAGAGAAGCACATCATAGTCGGCTTTTAAATTCTCGATCCTTTTTTCGTTTCTTGGTTCTCCTAGCTCTCTTTTTTCTCCTCGTTCTCCTCGTTCTCCTCGTTCTCCTCGTTCTCCTCGTTCTCCTAGCTCTCTTTTTTCTCCTCGTTCTCCTCGTTCTCCTAGCTCTCTTTTTTCTCCTCGTTCTCCTCGTTCTCTTAGCTCTCTTGGTTCCACCGGAAATGTCCATTTATTTCTGCCCCAGGCCGGGAACCTTAAATCATAACAGATCAAAGGACAGATTTTCCAGCCTTTTAAATCCGTAACGATTCGCTGATGACCGTGTGAGAAAGGAATGTCTTCACCGGACATACGGAACAGATGGCGTTTGTCATATACTTCGAAAGTGCCGTCCGGTCGAATCCATAATAAGCGGTTGTAATGCTTTTCCTGCTCTTCAATAATCAGGCTGCCGGTAACGACGCAGTTTTTCGCTCTGCTTTGGTTCTGCATCCACAGCATGGTTTTTCCATGCATTTTTTCAGAAACAGCTGCAGTATTCATAGTAAAACCCGTGTTGAACATTTCTGGCAATATAATCAGATCGGTTTCATCTTTTAGGTTTGCAATTTGCCGGGAAAAATTTTCCAGGTTCTGATCAATACGTTCCCAGTACAGGTTGGATTGCAGAATGGTGATTCTCAGATCTTGCATAGCAGTTCAGCAGCTTTTTCCAGAGTTTCTTCTTTCTTGGCAAAGCAAAAGCGAAGAATTTTATTATCTACTGGTTTATGATAAAACACAGATATGGGTATGGATGCAACGCCCGCTTCTTTGATCAAACGGACTGCATAGTCCGTATCTTTTTCAATGGTAATGGCACTGTAATCCAGCAATTGAAAATAGGTTCCCGATGCAGGGCTGAATTTAAAACGCGAGTTTTTCAATAACCCATTAAAATAGTCCCTTTTTTTCTGATAAAAGCTTCCAAGGTCAAGGTAAGTATCCTGTTCTTTTAAATATTCTGCAAGCGCATACTGTATGGGTGTATTCACTGAAAAAACCAAAAACTGATGTACTTTTCTGAATTCAGTCATCAGATTATGAGGAGCAACGCAATACCCCACCTTCCAGCCCGTAGCATGAAAAGTTTTTCCGAAGGAGGATACAATCAAACTGCGTTCCGCCAGAATTGGGAAACGTGCCACGCTTTGGTGTTGCTGGCCATCAAAAATAATGTGCTCATATACTTCATCACTTACAATGACTGCATCCGAACCTTTTACAATTTTTTCCAGTTTGCGCATATCGTCAGCGGTCCATACGCTTCCTGTAGGATTATTGGGTGTATTCAGGATGATCATTCGGGTACGGTGATTGAACATTTTTTTCACCTCGTCCCAGTCAATGGAATAATCAGGAGCTTTTAAACGCAGATAAACCGTTTTTCCACCTGCTACCTCAATCGCAGGCTGGTAACAGTCATAAGCAGGTTCAAAAACAATCACCTCATCGTCTTCGCGCACAAGGGCTGCCACTGCAGTATAGATGGCCTGGGTAGCGCCAGCTGTTATGGTTATTTCAGTTTCAGGATCGTAGGATGTACCATATTGATTTTGCGTTTTTTTTGCAAGAATTGTTCGCAAAGGAAGTAAGCCCGGCATAGGGGCATATTGATTATGCCCTTTCAGCATCGCCTCATTTACCAGTTTTATGAGCAATTCAGAACACATAAAATCCGGAAATCCCTGGGATAAATTAATGGCATTGTGTTCCGCTGCCATTTTAGACATGACTGTGAAAATAGTTGTCCCCACCTTTGGCAGTTTGGAATGTATTGTTCCCGGAAAGACAGGCATAATTTGAATAATTAGAGCAGCAAAGCTAAGATAAAATTCAGGTGGAAGGCAATTGTTGAATGCTGAGTGATGAAGTTGGCGAAAAAGACGAAAATTTATAAATTTGCAAAGTAAACCAAGCGAAAAAACAAATCAAATGACAATTGAAAAAGATTCAGTAGTAAGCGTAAGCTACCATCTCAGTTCAAAAAAGGCAGGGGAAAAGGAAGAAAGTGCAGTTGAAACTACTAAAGCGGGAGATCCTTTTGTTTTCCTCTTTGGTTCCGGAGGGCTCATTGAAGGATTTGAGAGCAACTTAAAAGGCAAAAAGGTCGGAGATAAATTTGATTTTCACATTGCACCAGCAGAAGGTTATGGAGAACATCACCTGGACAATGTGGTGAACATACCCGTAACTGCATTTCACGATGAAAAAGGAAAAATGGACCATGAGATGGTAAAAGTTGGCAATGTATTGCCAATGACCGATTCGGATGGAAACCAGATGCGGGGCTCTGTACAGGAAATAACAGGTGAACATGTGAGGATGGATTTTAATCATCCCTTAGCCGGGCAGGATTTGCATTTTGCCGGTGAAGTACTTGAAATACGAGCTGCTACGAAAGAAGAACTGTCCCATGGCCATGTGCACGGGCCGGGTGGGCACCATCATTAGTTAGACTTAGGCTTACAAAGCCTTAGTCTAATTTATACCCGAAGGGTGCTAATAAACCTTCTGCATTATTGTAACATCCAGTAATTTCCCAAATTTTTTTCCAACCTGTTTTAAGGTGCCGACCAGTTGAAAGCCGTTTCGTTCATGGAGGTAGATGCTGTGATCATTGCCTTCTGTAATCCGGGCAATGATGGTTTTGAGTTGGGTTTGGCTTCCAATGGCAACAATGCTTTCAACAAGTAATTTGCCGATTCCTTTTCCCCGGAAGGTGGAATGGACGTATACGGAGATCTCAGCAGTAATATCATATGCTTTACGCTCCGACCATTTATTTAATGCAGCGTATCCTGCAATTTCGCCTTTGTATTCAGCAAGGATGACCGGAAAATTTTCGTCCCGGTTTTTGAACCATAGCGTCCGGTCTTCGAGGTCTTTTACTTCTGTATCAAAAGTAGCGGTTGTGAATAATACGGCCTCATTATAAATAGCTCTGATGGATTCCAGGTCTTTAATGGTAGCAAGCCGTGTAGCGATCAAAATAGTTGCAGTTTTTGAATCATGAAGTGATCATTGGCTCCGGTCTTCATCAGGTGTAATTTACTTCTTTAGATTCGCCATTAAATACTCCCGGTTCATGCGGGCTATATTCTCGACCGAAATTTCTTTAGGGCATTCGGCTTCACAGGCGCCAGTGTTGGTGCAGCTTCCGAATCCTTCTTCATCCATTTGCCTGACCATATTCAGAACCCTTGATTCGCGTTCTATCCTGCCCTGAGGTAATAGGGCAAGTTGAGAAACTTTTGCAGAAACAAACAACATGGCGGAAGAATTTTTACAGGCAGCTACGCAGGCTCCGCATCCTATACAGGCTGCAGCAGCAAAAGAGTTGTCCGCGTCATCTTTAGGAATCGGAATATTGTTGGCATCTTTTGCATTGCCCGTATTAACTGAAATAAAACCACCGGAAGAAATGACTCTGTCAAATGCAGAACGGTTTACAATAAGGTCTTTTACTACCGGAAATGCCTCTGCCCTCCAGGGTTCAACAACAATGGTGTCCCCGTCTTTGAATTTACGCATGTGCAGCTGGCAGGTAGTTGTCCCTTGAGCAGGTCCGTGGGCACGTCCATTGATATACATACTGCACATCCCGCAGATACCTTCCCTGCAATCGTGGTCGAAAGCGATTGGCTCCTCATTCTTCTGAATAAGTTGTTCATTCAGCACATCAAACATTTCAAGGAAAGACATGTCAGGAGAAACCTCTTTAACAGGATAGGTAACCAGATTCCCTGCTTCTTTAGCATTTTTCTGGCGCCAGATTTTTAATGTGAGATTCATAGTGTCTATATTTTATTTATAACTTCTCTGCGTTGGATGTACCACGTCAAATACCAATTCTTCTTTATGCAATTCCCAATTCCCGGCTTCCTTGAATTCCCATGCAGCTACATAAGAGAAATTGTCATCATCACGCTTGGCTTCCCCATCAGGGGTTTGCGACTCTTCCCTGAAATGACCTCCGCAACTCTCCTTACGCATGAGCGCATCCTTGCACATCAATTCCCCAAGTTCCAGAAAATCGGCTACCCGGCCAGCTTTTTCAAGCTCCGTATTTAATTCATTCTGTATTCCCGGAATGCGAACGTCTTTCCAGAATTCTTCCCGTATAGTTTTAATTTCCGAAATAGCTTCTGTCAGATGTTTCTCATTGCGTCCCATTCCGCATTTATCCCACATCACCTTACCTAATTTTTTATGGAAGTGGTCAACTGATTTGGTTCCTTTCACATTCATCAGCTTGTCTAATTGCTCCTGAACTTTCTTCTCTGCTTCAACAAAAGCTTCGTGATCGGTTGGGATCGCTTTGGTACTAATATCTGAAGCGAGATAAGAGCCGATTGTGTAAGGAATAACAAAATAGCCATCGGCCAGTCCCTGCATCAAGGCGGATGCGCCAAGACGATTGGCGCCGTGATCACTGAAGTTGGCTTCACCCAAAGCGTAAAGTCCGGGAACGGTAGTCATTAATTCATAATCAACCCAAAGCCCTCCCATCGTATAGTGAACGGCAGGATAAATCCTCATAGGAAGTTCATAAGGGTTTTCGCCGGTAATCTTTTCATACATTTCGAAGAGGTTGCCATATTTTTCTTTAACAACTTCCTGTCCCAGTTTTTTAAGGTCTGCGGCTGTCGGGTTATGGAGGTTGCGTTTATTGGCTTCTACCTGTCCGTAACGCAGGGTGTTGGAGGTAAAATCAAGGTAAACAGCCATTTTGGAAGTGCCCACTCCGTAACCTGCATCGCAGCGCTCTTTAGCGGCGCGGGAAGCAACATCACGGGGAACCAGGTTTCCGAATGCAGGGTATCTGCGTTCTAAATAATAATCCCTTTCCTCTTCCGGAATATCAGTTGCTTTACGGGCATCATCTTTTTTCTTAGGTACCCAGATTCTGCCGTCGTTACGCAAGGATTCGCTCATCAAGGTAAGTTTACTCTGGTGATCTCCTGAAACAGGAATGCAGGTTGGGTGAATCTGTGTGAAGCAAGGGTTACCAAATAAGGCACCCCTGCGGTGGGCCTTCCAGGCAGCAGTTACATTGCAACCCATAGCATTGGTAGATAAATAAAACACATTGCTGTATCCACCGGTACAAAGCAAAACGGCATGCCCGAAATGCCTTTCCAGTTTTCCGGTAATTAAGTCCCGTGCAATGATTCCACGGGTTTTACCATCTATCATTACAATGTCAAGCATTTCATGGCGGGAATACATTTTCACAGTACCCAATCCAACCTGACGCTCCAGACCGCTATAAGCACCTAACAAAAGCTGCTGGCCCGTTTGCCCGGCAGCATAAAAAGTACGTTGCACCTGAGTGCCCCCAAAAGACCGGTTGCTGAGATAGCCTCCGTATTCCCTTGCAAAAGGAACCCCCTGCGCGACGCATTGGTCGATGATATTCGCACTCACTTCAGCAAGACGATATACATTTCCTTCCCGCGAGCGATAATCCCCACCTTTTACGGTATCGTAAAACAAGCGATACGTACTGTCCCCGTCGTTCTGATAATTTTTTGCGGCGTTGATACCGCCCTGTGCAGCGATGCTATGTGCTCTGCGTGGAGAATCCTGAAAGCAAAAACATTTAACTTTGTATCCAAGTTCCGCAAGAGAAGAAGCTGCGGAAGCACCTGCAAGGCCGGAACCAACAATGATCACTTCAATGTTACGCTTGTTGGAAGGATTAACCAGAGGGACCGATGATTTATACTTAGTCCACTTGGTTTCAAGTACACCTTCCGGAATTTTTGAATTTATTTTGCTCATAGTTATTTATTTAATCCAGCCCATGTATATGGAGACTGGCATCATTGCGAAAATAAAAGGAACGATTATGGAAAAACCAGTACCCACAGCCTTAATAAGAGGTGTATACTTTTTGTTGTTCAGCCCAAGCGTCTGGAATGCGGAATGAAAACCATGCAATAAATGATAACTCAGGGAAAACATGGCCAGAACATAAATGATGACCACTGTCAGGCCTTGAAAAGATCCATCAGCACTGAATGATTCCTTCATCTTAGCAAACAAAGTAGTGTGGCCTCCTGTGATCTCATCCGTAAAACGACTGATCACCCAAAAACTTTTCAGGTGAATGATAAGGAACATCAGAATGAGCGTTCCCAAAAGTCCCATGGAACGGGAATACCATTTGCTGTTGGATTTGGCATCATTTACTGCATATTTTACAGGACGGGCTTTACTGTTGCCAAGCGTAAGCATCAGAGCCTGATAGATATGAAGTAAAATACCCAGGAACAATACAATTTCCATCGTCCTGATAATCGGGTTGGTTCCCATAAACTCAGCTCCCGCATTAAAATTTTTGCCTCCGTCATTGTAAAAAATCAAGGCATTGATGCCACAATGAACAATCAGAAAGGTAATCAGGAACAGGCCGGTTATGGCCATCACAGTTTTTTTTCCTATCGAAGAGGTAAGGAATTGCTTCATACTGAAATTGTTTTAATTTTATGCTGAGTAAAAGTAACATGCGAAAGTTTTCCAAACAAGCAAATACGACTAAAAATGAAATATTCTGCCATTGACAGCAAACTGTTTATTGAAAACAGAAAACGCTACATTAAAAAGTTAAAAGCATGTTCTGTGTCAGTTTTTAACTCAAATGATATTATGCCAACTAGCGCGGATGGTTCAATGACTTTCGTCCAGAATACAGATATGTTTTACCTGTCGGGGATTGATCAGGAGGAGAGTATTTTGCTTCTGTTCCCGGATGCCAAGAACCCGGAGCATCGGGAAATTCTTTTTGTGATGGAGACAAGTGAACAAATTGCCATCTGGCATGGACACAAGTATTCCAAAGAGGAAGCATCAGCAGCTTCAGGCATAAAAACGATTCACTGGCTGTCACAGTTCAAAACGATTTTTAATACATTAATGAGTCAATGTGAGAACGTATATCTCAATACGAATGAGCATACGCGTGCAGTTGTTGAAGTGCAGACCAGGGATGCAAGGTTTGTTAACTGGTGCAGGGAATGTTATCCCCTTCACACTTATTTGCGATCTGCTCCAATTATGCAGGAACTCAGGGCCATTAAATCCAAAGCTGAAATTGACCTGATCAGGCAGGCCTGTCACATAACAGAGAAAGGTTTCAGGAGGTTATTGGGTTTTGTGAAACCAGGAGTCTGGGAATATGAAATTGAGGCAGAACTGATTCATGAATTTGTAAGGAACCGCTCCCGTGGCTTTGCATACGGACCCATTATTGCATCCGGATATAACTCCAATGTACTGCATTATGTAGAGAACAATAAACAATGCAAAGCTGGTGATATTTTATTGCTGGATGTGGCTGCAGAATATGCCAATTATGCTTCTGATATGACCAGGGCACTTCCCGTAAGCGGCAAATTCGGCAAAAGGCAAAAAAATGTTTACAATGCTGTATTACGCGTGAAGCGGGCAGCCGTAAGGTTGCTAAAGGTGGGAAACACGCTTGATAAGCTAAATGCTGAAGTGGGTGAAATCATGCAGGAAGAACTGTTGAAATTAAGACTTCTGAAAGCTGCCGATATTAAAAAACAAAACCCTGCAAATCCTGCATACAAGAAATACTTTATGCATGGAACCTCCCATTATATAGGACTTGATGTGCATGACCTGGGAAGTTTCTCCCGCCCGTTTGAAGAAGGTATGGTGTTTACCTGCGAGCCAGGTATGTACATACGGGAAGAGAGCCTTGGTATTCGGCTTGAAAATGATATTCTTATCACCAAAAATGGGCCTGTCGATCTGATGGCAAACATTCCGATTGAAGCGGAGGAGATTGAAGAATTGATGAACAGATGATCGGTAATCGGTGTTCGATAATCGGTGTTCGGTGTTTGATGATCAGTTATCTGCGCTCGGTTTGATATTATGATTAAATACACCTTATTCAAGCAGGTAAAAGTTCGCTATTCTGATCGGGGTAAGGGTCATGTTTTGGTTCTGCTGCATGGTTTTTTAGAAGACCTGGAGATGTGGGATGATTTTTCAAAAGAACTATCCAAGTTCTTTCGCGTTATTTGTATAGATCTTCCTGGTTTTGGTGAAACACCAGCTATAGGATTTGTGCTGACGATGGAGTTGGGAGCAAATTGTGTAAAGGCAGTTTTGGATAAAGAGAAGCTGAAGCGTTATGTTATTGTGGGCCATTCCATGGGCGGATATGTGGCTTTGGCCTTCTCGGATTTGTTTCGTGACAATGTAAAAGGTTTAGGTTTATTTCATTCTACTGCACTGGATGACAGCCCGGAGAAAAAAGAAAGCAGGGATAAATCAATTAGTCTTGTGAAAAAAAATCCTGGTAAATACATTGAAATATTCTTCGCCGGATTATTCGCGCCCCTAAATGTTCCGCGATTTAGGTCTGAAATTAACGTATTTCAGAAAAGAGCGAAAGGCCTGACCAAGCAGGCAATTGTGAATACACTTGAAGGTATGAAAGACCGCAAGCGGATGGATTGGGTTTTAGAAATGGCAGAGTTTCCGGTATTGTTTATCATCGGGAAATACGATGCAGCTATTCCTTACGAACCAGTGTTAAATCAGGTTCAACTGGTTAAAGACCCAACGGTCTTGTTTCTTGAAAATGCCGGACACATGGGATTTTTGGAGGAGAGGGAATTGACACTCAGTGCGGTTAAGAAATTTACGAGAAGAGCTTTCGTTGGGTCCCCTATGATATCCGCTATTGTACCTATATGATTCCTTTTTTACCAGATTATATTTGTGCACAGGAACTTTGGATAAAAAAACTGTTCGTTTTTGGAGTGTTTTTATAGGTCCACTAAAATAAACCTATGGAGTCTCATAGGTTCACAATAATGAACTTATGAGAGCATCAATAAAGGACTTAGGAGGGAATCAAAAAAAGACGTATGCCTACTAACCCAATCGGCGTTTCTTTAACTGGATCTGAGGTATTAGCTACCCTTAGAGAGAATATTAAACTGGCCCGCATAGGCAGGAGACTCACTGTTTATATGGTGTCAAAAATGGCAGGCATCAGCCGCTCGGCATTATGGCAGGTTGAAAAGGGATCACCGAAGGTTGCAATAGGGATCTATTGTGAGGTATTGTTTATTCTCGGCCTGGCAAATGACTTGTTAAAGGTTGCAGCCAATGATCTACAAGGCCGGAAATCAAAAGATTTCGGTTTGCCTACCAGAAAAACATCGCGTCAGATCAAAGGCGAGGATAAGCGATTAAATAGCCGGAAAGATAAATACGAAAAGGATGCTGTGTCTTTTCTGGAAGAACTGATGGGGAAAAGGCAACAGCGGCAGGTTCTTCAGTGCAGTATTAATCCTTAATCAAGGATTAATTGTACAGTCCCGGTTTTGGAAACCATTTGTCCGTTATTTTCGGTAATAGCCAGGCTGTAATTATAAATACCAGCTGTTATAGTTCCCTGATGCGATCCATCCCAACTCACTGTCAAAGTAGTTGAAACAAATATCTTATTGGAGCAATTGTCAGTTATTGTTAAAGCTGAAGATTTGATAGAATCAGCAGGCTGAGTGCCTATGTACCATAAATCATTTACACCGTCACCATTTGGGGTAAAATACATTGTAATGTATATTTTGCCGGTACCGCAGGTCAAAGAATCCTTTAAAATACTCGTGGATGAAGTTGTAGTTTCATTTGCCTTTGTGACATTAAGAGTGGTAGCAGGAATGCAAATTACTTTTGGTCCCGCAGTTGTGGTTGTTGAATTCTTAGAGCAGCTGAAAAGGAAAATAGTGCTGATAATGGAAGCAAAGATAATTGATTTCATATTTCTGGTTTTACGTAACAAAATAAATCTTAGCAATATAAGGATAAAGAAATTATTGAACTACCAGCTTTTTCCTGCCTGAGATGTTATTTTGTGTGTCTGTGAGCTGGATGATGTAAATGCCTTTGGGGAGTATACTCGCATCCAAAACAAATTCCTGTCCTGAATTATTGACTGGACAGTCAACAGCCTGTCCCAAAAGGTTCAGGAGTTGTAAGGCGCATGGTTTGGTTTCGGAGGATTTGATGGTAACTATACTGGAAGCAGGGTTAGTAGGCATCTTAGCTCCTTGAGGTATCGGAGATAGTTGAGTTGCGGGCTAAAGGAATTGTCGTCAAAAAGCCGTAAATTCGAAACAGAAAAAACGCAAAAATTATGACTGCAATAAAAATTCGTCAAAAGGTTCACAGCATTATAGATAATTCTGATGACCGTATTTTAAAAGTTGTTTATGCTATGCTTAAAGAATACGCAAAGGCAGAAGTTGAGTCTTCAATTTTATCAGATGAACAAAAAATAGAAATTGACCGTAGATGGAATAATCATAAAAACGGAAAGAGTAAAAGCTATTCAATTGAGGAGGTTAATAAATTTGTTGCAGCTCGGCTTAAAAAATGAAGTTTAATATTGAAATTAAAGAAGAGGCACAATTTGACATACTTGAAGCCTCTGAATGGTATGAAAGCAGACAAATTGGTCTTGGAAATCGTTTCAAAACGGAAGTCCTCAATTATATTGAATACCTTAAAACTAACGCTCTCAGCCATCAAAAAAAGTACAAAGAGAATAGAGAATTGTTAGTCAAAAGTTTTCCTTATGTTATTGTTTACAGGGTTGTTAATCTAATAGTCTATGTTCTTGCAGTTGCAAACTGTGAACAGCACCCAACAAAAAAAACGGAAAAGGCGATAAGTCCCGACCTCAAAATCGGCCGTTCTTTGACCAATATTTCTCTCAAACGCTCGCTCCCAAAGGAACTGAATTGGGATGCTATAGCTGGATGAAAAAATTGTCTTACGAATTACGCTAAATCCTACCTCCCCCCTTCAGAAACGCATCCCATCCCTGAGCCCTCAGCGGATGCACAGTCCCGCTTTTCGTAATTAAATTACAGCCTGAATTTTTATCTGTGACATGACCAATAATAGTAATATCCGGATGGTCTTTTATTTTTTCGTAATGCGAAATATCCACAGCGAACAGCAACTCATAGTCCTCACCACCATTTAAAACACAGGTAGTAGGATCCAGGTTGAATTCACGGGCACGGCTGAAAGTCATAGGATCAATGGGCAATTTATCTTCATATAAATTACAACCTACTCCGGATTGTGTGCAAATATGCAATAGCTCTGAAGCAAGGCCATCAGAGACATCTATCATTGCAGTTGGTATAATTTCAAGTCCTTCAAAAATCAATGGCAGGTCCTTTCGCGCTTCCGGCTTCAGCTGCCGTTCAAGTATATAATCATTCCCTTCGAGATCAGGTTGTACTCCTGGGTTTTCCTTGTACACTTTTTTCTCCCGCTCCAGCAATTGCAATCCGACATATGCTCCTCCAAGATCGCCTGACACACAAAGCAAATTACTCTCTTTCGCCCCATCACGGTACACCAGATGTTTTTTATCAGCATCTCCGATCGCCGTTACACTAATTACCAAACCACCCGGAGATGAAGTTGTATCTCCACCCACAAGATCAATTCCATAGCGATCACAGGCCATCGTAATACCGGCATATAATTCTTCAACTGCTTCAAGGGAAAACCGGTTGGATAAAGCGATGGAAACCAGAATTTGCCGAGGAGTGGCGTTCATGGCATAAATATCACTCAGATTAACGATGACAGCTTTATACCCCAGATGTTTCAAAGGAACATACCCCAGGTCAAAATGCACTCCTTCTACCAACATATCGGTAGATATAACCGTTTGCTTGTTTTTATTGTCAATTACTGCTGCGTCATCACCTACACCTTTTATTGAGCTATCGTTCTTCAGAGTGATAAACTGGGTGATGTGTTTAATTAGTCCGAATTCTCCTAAAGTTCCCAGTTCGGTTCGTGCAGATTGATTTTCAAACATGATCAATTATTTTATTAATAGTACAATTAACCAATTACTAAATCCGGATAATGGAGCAATTTAAATAAACTTAATCTTTCTTGCCGCGAACAAACACATTCTCAGCAAAATAACCCCGTGCTTAAAGCGTGAAATATTTGTTGAGCCATAGGTTCGTTCCCGGTATCGGATAGGAATCTCGATAATCTTTAAATTAAGCTTATGTGCCCCGAATATCAGATCATAATCTCCGAAAGGATCAAACTCTCCGAAAAATTTACGGTTCTTCACCAGTTTATAATAATCCTCCCGGAAAATAACTTTCGTTCCACACAGTGTATCTTTAAAACGCTGATCCAGCAACCAGGTAAAAGCCATGCTGAAAAATTTATTACCCAGCAGATTCAAAAAGCGCATGGCTTCTTTTTCCATCTGATAGACCAGTCTGGATCCGTTGATAAATCCACCTTTTCCGGAGGCAATGGCATCATAAAATTTAGGCAGGTCTTCCGGAGGAACTGTCAGATCGGCATCCAATATCATTAAAATGTCCCCGGTTGCTATCCCATATCCTTTCCGCACAGCATCTGCTTTTCCCTTGCCTTCCTGTTGGGCAATTTTAATGTCATGCGTGCCGGCATATTTTTTCTGAATCTCCTGAATTTTTTCCCAGGTATTATCTGTAGAGTTTCCCTCCACAAAAATGATTTCCGTATGTTTTCCGAATTTTGGAAGGCGGGTGATCGCGTTTTCTATGTTCCCGCTTTCATTACGGGCAGGAATAACCACTGTTGTCGAATATTTATTTTCCCATTCAGGTGGATTCACAAAGGCCAACGGTTTTGCAAATGCAAAATGATTCAGGCAGAAATATTTGAAAACCGGCAATTTGGCTAATACAACATTGAAAAAGGTGGAAAGCAGGGGCACATAAAAAGGGAGTAAGGTACGTTTGGAATTGCGGTAGACATCAAATCCTGCTACATACAATAAATTGCAGATATCATTTAGCGATAACCAGTTTTGGGTAGGGGTAGGGGTTTTAAGCCCGATTTTTTCTCCAAAACTCAGGACAGGCTCCCAAAGAAAATTATAATAGCTGACAATAATTTTTGTCTGAGGATGACAAACTTTATGCAACTGATTAAATACTTCCTCCACATCTTCCAGAAAGCCAATCAGGTTGGAAATAATAATCACATCAAACTTCCTGTTCAGGGTAATTTCCTCGGCCCTCATCTCATGAAATTCCAGATGGGGGAATTGCTCCCTTGCTATTTTGATCATGCCGGGGCTGAAATCAATTCCGGCCTTATCTTTCCCTTTTATTTCATTCAGCAATTCTCCGGTTCCGCAGCCTATTTCAAGAACAGAATAGTCCTCATGGGCAAAATAATCACAATAGCGGGTAATATCATTCCAATAGTAAGAGCTCGACCTGCGCTTTTTAGCGCGGGAAGCAGCAGCTTTTTCGAAATAATCCAATTTATTTTCAGCCTTGTTTTCCAATAGATTTTATTCAGCCTGCTAAAATAGTTAATTTTACGCTGTGCATAAACCTATTTACCTCGATTATGCCTCCACGACTCCGGTTGATAAACGGGTACTGGAAAGTATGTTGCCCTATTTTTCTGAAAAGTCAGGTAATCCTGCGAGCCGCACGCATTCCTTTGGCTGGATAGCGGAAGAGGCGGTCAAATCAGCAAGGGAAAGGGTTGCAAACCTTATCAATTGCAGTGAACAGGAAATCATTTTTACCTCTGGTTCTACTGAAGCGATCAACCTTGCCATTAAGGGGGTCTTTGAGAATTACCAGAGCAAGGGCCGGCATATTGTGACTGTAGCAACAGAACACAGGGCAGTTTTGGATACCTGCAAAGCCCTTGAAAAAAAAGGTGCTGAGGTTACGTATTTGCCTGTAAACAATGAAGGATTGATCGATTTGAATTTAATCGAAAAGTCAATAACAGACTCTACGATTCTGGTCTGTGTTATGTTTGCCAATAACGAAACCGGGGTAATTCAGTCCATGAGGTCTATTGCTGATATAGTTCACTCACGCGGTAGCATTTTAATGAGTGATGCTACGCAGGCAGTTGGTAAGATACCTGTTGATATACAAGCCGAACATATAGATTTGTTATGTTTGTCGGCACATAAATTGTATGGACCTAAGGGGGCAGGAGCCTTGTTTGTTCGCCGGAAGAATCCCCGGGTTACTTTATATCCATTGATACATGGAGGGGGACATGAACGTGGTTTAAGGTCCGGAACACTGAATGTTCCCGCTATCGTGGGCCTTGGTAAGGCATCTGAATTTGCGAAAGCTGAGATGGGAGAGGAAGGTCTCAGGATATCAGCATTGAGAGCATTTTTTGAAGAGGCCTTGATGAGTTTACCGGAACAAGCCTGTAAGAATTTGCCTGAACAGGCCTTTAAGAATCTACCGGAACAAGCCTGTAAGAATTTGCCTGAACAGGCCTTTAAGAATTTACCTGAACAAGCCTATATAAAGACTAATGTTGTAACGATAAATGGGCACATTAAAAACCGTCTGCCTAACATCAGCAGTCTTGCTTTCAAAGGCTTTAAAGCAGATCAGTTAATTACAAAAATGCCTGAGATAGCAGTAGCTGCCGGCTCGGCTTGTTCCTCTGCTATTGCTGAGCCTTCGCATGTATTGACCGCCATGGGCTTAAGTCAGGAGGAAGCGTATTCAAGCATTCGTTTCAGCCTTGGGAAATATACCAGCAGGGAAGAGGTGGAGTATGTGGTGGAAAAGGTAAAAACGGTACTCGGTGAACAGTAATCAGAAATGCGAAGCATTCATGAGCACAAAAAAAGGAAGCGAGCGAATAAATCGGTGAAAGGTTATCCTGAACAAATTTCCGAAGGAGCTAATCATTTTTCAACTCCTTAAATGAATCGATCATCCTGTCAATGTCAGGGAGCGGTGATTCTTTGTACCCATCACCAGTCCAGGAAAGGATCTGGTAAAACCTGTTTTCCGTTTCAATAACAACAAGTTTATAGAAGACAGGATGTTTGTTAAAGTCGCCGGTAATCTCAGCCACCAGTGCATCCGATCCGTTTATTTTTCTTCTGACAGGGTCAGCCATCTTTCCATGCGTTGATCCTAAAAAAGGCTGCGCAGCAACAACTTTGAAATAATCCGTCAGTTTGTATTTCAGGTTATAATGCACCAGGTCTTTTTTGTTTTCATCAATCACAATCATGTAAATATCTTTTTCTTCGTTTTTATATTTTAAAGAAGCTTCAACCTGAAGTTCAGGAGCCGGGAGCATATAATCGGCCATTAGTATAGAATATTTATTGTTTATGTTGACCGAAATAAATTTGGCAGGATGCTGGCAGGAATTAAGAGCCAATAGAATTGCCAAAGACAGAATAAAAGACTTCAATTTATCTTTGGTGTTCATAAGTGCTGCGCAATTCTCGCTTCGCTGCGAGTTGCTTTGCATTTCTCCTTACAACGTCCCTCTCTTCTCCTGCTCCCGTTCAATGGATTCAAACAAGGCCTTGAAGTTCCCTGCTCCAAATCCTTTTGCGCCCATACGTTGTATGATTTCGAAAAACAGGGTAGGGCGATCCTCAAGCGGCTTTGTAAAAATCTGCAACAGATAACCATCTTCATCCGCATCAATCATAATCGCTAATTTCTCCAGAACATTCATGTCCTCTTTCATCATTTTCATATGAACACCAAGGCGCTTTGGAATTTCTTCGTAATAGGATTTCGGAGGAGCTGATAAAAATTCTACACCCCTGGCTCTCAATTCCTTGACGGTATTAACAATGTCATCCGTTGCTACAGCAAGATGCTGCACACCTGCGCTTTCATAGAAATCAATGTATTCCTCAATCTGGGATTTTTTCTTTCCTTCAGCTGGTTCGTTGATAGGGAATTTAATCCTGCCATTTCCATTGCTCATCACTTTACTCATCAGGGCAGAATATTCGGTATGAATTTGCTTATCATCAAATGAAAGAAAGTTGACAAAACCCATCACTTCTTCGTACCATTTAACCGTTTTATTCATTTCACCCCAGCCAACATTACCTACCATGTGATCTATAAACTTTAATCCGGTTGGTGTCGGATTGTAATCCGATTTCCAGGATCTGAATCCAGGCAAAAAGACTCCCTTGTAATTCTTCCGTTCCACAAAAATGTGAACAGTCTCTCCGTAAGTATAAATTCCAGAACGAACAACCTCGCCATGCTCATCTTTTTCCACCATAGGCTCCATAAAAGGCCTTGCACCTCGTTTGGTGGTTTCTTCAAAAGATTTACGTGCATCCTCCACCCATAGAGCAATCACTTTTACCCCATCCCCGTGTTTTGCCAGATGCTCATTGATTGGGGATTTGGAATTTAAGGGTGTAGTCAGAACAATGCGTATTTTATCCTGTGACAAAACGTAAGAAGTATAGTCCCTGCAACCTGTCTCCAGACCTTTGTAGGCGTATGACTGAAATCCAAAGGCAGTTTTATAGAAATGAGCAGATTGTTTCGCATTGCCCACATAAAATTCCACATAATCAGTGCCAAGCAGTGGAAGGAAGTCCTGTGCTCCTTCAAATATTTTTTCCAGGCCGTACTCTACGTTTTTTACTTCTTTTGACATACTGATTTTTATTAATTTACTCCAACCAACTTTTATAATATTTCCCATCATCTATCTGCATAGCCGCCTCCGTCACCATCAATGGTCTGAATGTGTCTACCATAACCGCCAATTCCTTCGTCTCCGTCTGGCCTATGCTGCGCTCCATGGCTCCCGGCGCAGGACCATGCGGGATACCTTTAGGATGCAGCGTAATAAATCCCTGTTCTATATTGTTCCGGCTCATGAAATCCCCGTCCACATAATACAATACCTCATCGCTGTCAATGTTACTGTGGTTATAGGGCGCAGGAACAGACAATGGATGGTAATCATACTTGCGTGGGCAAAAGGAACACACCACAAAGGAATCTGTTTCAAAAGTCTGGTGAACCGGTGGAGGCTGGTGAACGCGACCAGTGATAGGTTCAAAGTCATGTATAGAAAACCCATAAGGGAAATTATACCCATCCCAACCGACCACATCAAAGGGGTGGGTGGCATATATTAATTCATGCATCATCCCCTCTTTTTTGATCTTCATCAGAAAGTCCCCTTTTTCATCATGCGTCTCCAGGTCCTGAGGTAAAATAAAATCCCTTTCACAATAAGGAGCATGTTCCAGCAATTGCCCGAAGGAATTGCCATAACGTTTAGGAGTATAAATAGGGGAGAAACTTTCCAGGAATAACAAGCGGTTTTCAGTTGTGTCGAATTCAATCTGGTAGATCATACCCCTTGGAATGATAATATAATCTCCATATTTAAAGGGAATAGTACCTAAAAAAGTTTTCAGTTTTCCACTGCCTTTGTGAATAAATAACAGTTCATCTGCGTCTGCATTCTTGTAAAAATAACCGGTGCTGGATTTGCGCGGGGCAGCCAGGCCAAGATGCACATCTTTATTCATCAGCAAAGCTTTTCTGGAATCCAGAAAATCGTCCTCTGGTTTTATATTAAAACCTTTTAAGAGCAGGGCTTTTATGTTTTTATCAATCGCAATTTTCGGAGCAACGCTGTAGGATTTGTTGATTTCTTTAACCTGGGTAGGCCGGTGTATGTGATAAGACAGCGAAGACATTCCATGAAAGCCTTCCGTGCCAAATAATTGTTCATAATAAAACCGGCCCTGGGGACTTTTATGTATGGTGTGCCTTTTAGGAGGGATGCTGCCGAGTTTATGGTAAATCATTTTTTAACAATTATGGTAAAACTTAAAATTAACAATTTATCTAACCATTTTCAATCTTTACTATTAATTCGTTGGAGATTAAGTATCTGTAATCATATGAGGAAAAGGTGCAATTTAGTTTTGTATCCATTGTTTTACTTTCATGGCTTTAATAGCAAAACCAGGCTGTTTTGGGTAATTTCATAATGGTTATTATCGTACGCATTAATGGCCTCTAATGGATACTATAGCAACCATTATAAATTGGCGAAAAATGAACTTGCTTCCATCTGCCAGCCGATCGACATTAAGGCATGTTGAAAGGGGGATAATATTTCAATCAGTTTTCAGCCCTAGTTCCCTGAACTGGTCTTCCCTGAGAATATTCGGCACAAGCATTCCAGGGTCGGGCATTGGGGTTGGTACAGCAAGTGGTAGTTTCGCCCTTTCATTACTGTCAAAAAATCTGATCGAATTGTCATAAGCCCGGGCGTAATTTCTCGCCAGAGGGAATTGCCTGAAAACATAAATATTCAACAACGAAACGGAAAGCAAGACAAACACCAAGGCATAAAAAGATTGCACCTTATCCGAAAAATTCAATTTCAGAATTAAGGCCCATCCCCAGATACAAATACAGGGTAGTGCAACAAAGTTGAAAGGAGCCCAGGCCCTTTCAGGACCGGTACCATTCAGGAAAATAGAATGGAACCCAATCGTAAACACAGCCAATGAAAAGAGGAGAATTAAGGCTGAAATGAACAATACATTTTTTTTGCTAAAAAACTTTTTGGTTTTTTCTCCGGTAAGCAAATTCAAGCTAAAAAAGAGAGCGAAAATCAATGCAAGGGTCATTCCGTTTTTTCGTTGAGTCAATATGTCAGCCCAGATAAGGTGGTCGTGAATTGGGGAAGCATCCCTCAGATTCATCACAACTGCAGCATGCTGGCTTTCATAAATTTTCCGGTTATACGTCCCTGGAGCCGATAAGGCAAATGCCAATGAGACAGTAAGCGACAAAAACCCTATCCGAATTTTCTTTCCGGGAATACTTTTCATAAAAACCCCAAATCTTTTCCTAAACAAGAGGAAGAGGTAAAAAAGTGCAATAAGGGCAAACAAAAGAATGGCAAATATCTCTGATGATCCTCCTATATATAGCCCACTCGCCAGAATAAGGAAGTAATCTAACAACCGGGTTCTCTTTTTTATAATCATCAATAACAGCAGGCAAAAGAAAATTAAAGGCTGAACCTGATCAAAGGAGGCAATCACCCAGAAAAATACTTCGCTGGTCTGAAACATAAAGAAAAACAAGGCAGCACAAAACAAGATGGAAATATTAAAGCGGGTCAGGACTGAAGGCACTTTTGAATCTAAAGGCAATCCTGAAGTTATATGCAGATCAGGTGATACGGATGCACCAAATGCTACGTATTGAATTCCTGCAGTAGCAATTTTAAAAACCAGGTAAATCAGCGCCGAAATGGAAAAGCAGGAATAGATAAATACAAGAAAGCGCAATCCGGCATACGACTTCACATGCCCAAACCATAAATAAAAGTAACTAAGGGAGGCCCAGCGGCAACTCCAGTTTAAATAATAATATTTTAAGGTTCCAAACCATCCGTTCTTCCCGAAAGAAATTAAAAGGTCATAATCTTCTTCCGAAAAGCGGGTATAATATGCAAGCAGGAAATAAAAAGCCAAAAACGAAAGACTCAGCAGAAATAAAAGGGTATTCAGGAGTTTATCCTTACTCAATTTAGTTGAAATTATTAGATTTAGTTGAAATTATTAGATTTAGTTGAGATTCTTAGATTTAGTTGGGATTATTAGATTTTATTTGAGATTAAGGAGATTCTTCAGGTTTGGTCTTAAGCGGCTCTTGTATACAGCATGTGCATCCTTTTTGTTTTTGCCTTTGCGCAGCCTGCGCTGCTCCTCTATTGGGAGCGCCACCACCGCCTTACATTCAGGTGTACAACACCCATCAAATTTTATCCGGCAGCTTTCACACTGTATAAAAAGCAAATGGCAATCGGGATTGGCACAATTGGTATGCGTATCACAGGGTTCCCCGCATTGGTGACAGGAGCTGATAATTTCCTCACTGATACGCTCTCCCAGCCGTTCATCAAAGACAAAATTCTTGCCTCTAAATTTCGATTCAAGCCCCTGTGCTTTTACCTGGTGGGCATATTCAATAATGCCGCCATACAATTGATTGACATCCTTAAATCCCTGATGTTTAAAATAAGCACTCGCTTTTTCGCAACGTATGCCACCAGTGCAATACAGTAAAATCTTCTGGTCCTTTTTATCTTTCAGCATGTCCGCAACAAGCGGCAGCTCATCCCTGAACGTGTCTGCATCGGGCGTTATGGCTCCTTCAAAATGTCCGATTTCACTTTCGTAGTGATTCCGCATATCCACAACCAAGGTGTCCGGAAGCTCCATAGCTTTATTGAATTCAGCAGCACTCAGGTGTTTCCCGACATTCGTAACATCATAGGCATCTTCTTTCAGACCATCTGCGACAATTTTCGCACGTAGTTTAACGGCGAGTTTGTAAAAAGACTTGCCATTTCCGTCAACCGCAATTTTCAAGGGAATGTTTTTAAAACAGGAGTTGGCATTCAACCGCACAAGAAAAATATCCCAGTTTGACTCCGGCACGCTCATCTGCGCATTAATACCTTCCCTTGCGATGTAAATTCTCCCTAAAATATCCAACTCCTTCCATTGCCTGAAAAGTTCATCACGCAAAGCGGGAGGATCAGAAATAATTACGTATCGATAAAAAGAAAGGGTGATTCGTTTGAGATCCTCCTCTTTTAAACGTTTTTTTAAAACAGTTTTATCAACCCTGTTATGCAAAAGTGTCATTCCCGGAATGGAATATTAAATTGTTCGTTTCATTACAGCGCAAATTTACACACATTATTTCAGTATTTTTACCCATTACAAGGATACTGTTGCAATACAAATTTTACTATGCCCTCTAAGGAAAAAATTTTGGTGATAGGCTCTCAGGGCCAAATAGGTATTGAGTTGGTCGAACGCTTGCGGCAAATTTACGGAGCAGATAATGTGGTAGCTTCGGATGTCAAGGAAATTGCAAGAATTGATCAGAGCCATACAGGTTTATATGAAACACTCAACGTCCTGAATGCAAACCGCGTGCATGAAGTGGTAAAAGACCATGGGATTAATGAAGTATACCTGCTTGCAGCATTGCTCTCTGCAACGGCGGAAAAGGATCCTGCATTTGCCTGGGATCTCAATATGAATGGGCTTTTTAATGTTTTGAACATGGCGAAGGAAGGCATTCTCTCAAAGATTTACTGGCCCAGTTCAATTGCGGTTTTCGGGCCAACTACGCCTAAAAAGAACACCCCTCAGTTTACCATTATGGAACCAAGTACCGTTTATGGGATCAGTAAACAGGCGGGAGAGCGATGGTGTGAATATTATGTTAATAAGTATAAAGTCGATGTCAGAAGTTTGCGCTATCCGGGCTTAATAGGTTGGAAATCAGCTCCGGGCGGTGGAACCACCGACTACGCGGTACAAATTTTCCACGATGCCTTGAAAACAGGTTTATATACCTGTTTTTTGGAGGAAAACACCGAATTACCTATGATGTATATGCCTGATGCCATTAAAGCAACGGTGGATATTATGCAGGCAGAGCGCTCTAAAATTGGCATACATTCTGCATATAACCTCAATGGATTCAGTTTTTCTCCTAAAGAACTGGCGGAGGAAATCAGGAAACACATTCCGGGCCTGAAAATGACCTGTAAACCGGATTTCAGGCAGGCTATAGCAGACAGTTGGCCCCAAAGCATTGATGACTCAAGAGCACGATCGGATTGGGGCTGGAAACCGGAATTTAACATTGGCCAAATGACAAGCGATATGTTAATCAATCTAAACAATCAAAAAAAACCTAAATCGTAACTTTTTTTGAACTAAATGCGTATAATTGCAGTAATTATAGTCCGGTATATTTGTAAATGAAGAAATGCGCCTTAATATTATTATTTATTACCTGCAATATTGCCTTTGCGCAATCCAATAACGATTCTATAAACCAAACGGATATTGAGGGCAAAAGGCAGGGGAGATGGATTGTCACCAATAAACTGATGAAGCCTCCATTACCTGATTACAAGGATGATCAGAAGGTAGAGGAGGGGCGCTATTTAGATGGGAAAAAGATCGGCATATGGACAGCCTGGTTTCCAAACGGGGTAATGAAAAACCGCATTACATTTGAAAACGGGAGGCCTTTTGGCAAAGCAATCATGTATCATGACAATGGGAAGGTATTCGAAGAAGGATTATGGAAAAATAACAGGTGGATCGGCGACTATAAAATGTATTATGATAACGGAGAAGTCCAGCATGAATTCAAATTCAATACCAGTGGCAAGCGGGATGGAACGCAGATTTATCATGCCGAAAACGGGCAGGAGATTATTAAGGGAGAGATGAAGGATGGAAAAGAAGTTGGGACCTGGGAAGAACATTATGATAATGGGGATTTAAGGGCAGAAATGGTATTTAATGACGGAACACTGGATCCTGCAAAAACAACAAATTTCGAGCAGCATACTCCGGATACTCCTCCGGCAATTGTGGCCCCCCCTGTTCCGGTAGTAGGAAAACCTAAACCCAAACCTGTAACAAAGGACAGCGTCATTGTCGCGAAAGGTGAACAAGCTAACCCTGGCATAGCTGCAAAGCCTTTTACCGGCGAAGGTTATGCCAAGTTGTTCAGGCCGGATAAGCAGATTTCAAAAGACGGGGAGTTTCATAAATACAAACTTATCAACGGCAAGAATTTTATTTATAACAATGATGGCATCCTGGAGCGCATCGCAGAATATCGGGATGGAAAATATTTAGGTGATGCCCCCCTTCCGACAGAGTAAATGGAACCTCTGTTTTTATACAATACCCTTTCCCGTAAAAAAGAAGAATTCAAACCGGCTCATCCGCCTTTTGTAGGAATGTATGTTTGCGGTCCGACTGTATACAGTAACGCGCATCTGGGGAATGCGCGGACCTACGTATCATTCGATATTATCAATCGTTATTTTTTGCATATAGGTTATAAGGTCCGCTATGTCCGGAACATTACAGACGCCGGGCATCTGGAAGGAGATCAGGATGAAGGGGATGATAAATTTGCCAAGAAAGCAAAACTGGAACAGGTCGAGCCCATGGAAATTGTTCAGAAGTATACACTCGATTTTCATGAAATACTAAGGCAGTTCAATACCCTTCCACCCAATGTTGAACCCACCGCAACAGGTCATATCATTGAACAGATTGAGTTATGCAAGCAGATTATCGCGAACGGATTTGCTTATGAAATCAGTGGCAGCATCTATTTTGATGTTCAAAAATTCATTAAGGACTATAACTATACTGAACTTTCCAACCGCAACCTTGACGATCTGTTAACCAATACGCGGGACCTTGGGGGGCAAGACGAAAAGCGCGGAAGGCTTGATTTTGCACTTTGGATTAAAGCTAAACCTGAACATCTCATGCATTGGCCAAGCCCATGGGGAGAGGGATTTCCCGGCTGGCACATTGAGTGTTCAGCCATGAGCTGTAAATACCTTGGTAAAGAGTTTGACATACATGGAGGAGGAATGGATCTGATACCCACTCACCATACAAATGAGATTGCACAGAATTTAGCCAGTCACCATGTTCAGCCCGCCCGTTACTGGATACATACAAATATGCTTACCGTGAATGGCCAGAAGATGAGCAAGAGTCTGGGAAATTCTTTTTTACCGGGGGAATTATTTGCAGGCACTCATAAATTGCTGGACAAGGGCTACAGTCCAATGACCGTCCGGTTTTTCATGTTGCAGGCCCATTACCGCAGTACACTCGACTTTTCCAATCAGGCTTTACAGGCCTCTGAAAAAGGATTAGAACGGCTGATGAATGCGTTTAAAGTTATTGATACCCTCAAAACAGCTGGCAACTCCTCCTTTAGTGTGGAGGATTTGAGAAAGAAATGTTACGAGGCCATGAACGATGATTTTAATACACCCATATTAATTGCTTATTTGTTTGACGGCGTCCGCTTCATCAACTCGGTTAAGGATGGAAAGGAAACGATTACATCAGCGGACCTTGCCGCACTGAAGAAATTGTATTCAGATTTTATTTTTGATATAATGGGCTTGAAGGAGGAGAATAATTTGCCGGATGCTTCCGGTTCAGATGATAAATTAATGGGAGCTGTATTAGCGATCCGAAGGGAAGTCCGGGCAAAAAAGGATTTTTCCACGTCTGATCTGATCCGTGACGAGCTAAAAAAAATCAATATAGTAATCAGAGATACGAAGGATGGAGTGGTGTTGGAAAAATTTTAAAATTACGCTGCAAGGTTGAGCTGAACGAGCCGGTATGATAAATTCGAAATTTGGTATAGTTTTAATTAGTGGAGTCTTTCTGATCGTTTCCTGTTCGATAGAACCTAAACCTGAGGTGGCCGCAGATCAGCGGCCTGTTAAAGCCGAAAAGAAAATCACAACCCCTGAATTTAATGCTGATTCCGCTTACCTCTTTACAAAGCAACAGGTGGATTTTGGCCCACGTGTTCCCGGCACAAAGGCGCATGCCAGATGTGCCGAATATTTATTCAACAAATTCAAAAATTATAAACTGGATGTACGGATACAAACAGGGACTATACAGACCTTCGATTCCAAACAGTTCAAACTGAAAAATATTATAGCCAGTTATAAACCTGAATTAAGCAGCCGCATACTACTTTGTGCACATTGGGATTCACGCCCCTTTGCTGATGAAGATACGAAAGACAAAGACAAACCGATAGACGCTGCAAGTGACGGAGCTGCCGGAGTGGGAATACTATTGGAGTTTGCAAGGCATTTAGACACAATTCCGCCCAATACGGGTGTGGATATTATTCTATTCGATCTGGAGGATTATGGCAACAGCGGGGATGCAAATACCTGGTGCCTTGGTTCACAATACTGGAGTCATAACCCTCACAAGCCTGATTATACAGCTAAGTTTGGTGTTTTACTGGATATGGTAGGAGCCAAGGATGCTACATTCCCTAAAGAATCGCATTCCGTGGAATATGCATCTGCATTCGTAGATAAGGTATGGAATACCGCATCGAATCTGGGGTATTCCGCCTATTTTCCGGCAGAAACCATTAATTTTGTTGGTGTAGATGACCATATCTGGGTAAATAAGGCCGGTGTGCCTTGCATGGATATTATACAATACGATAAAACGAACGGGGGCTTCGCCAGGTATCACCATACCCATGAAGACAATATGAGTCTGATAAACAGAAGTACATTGAAAGCAGTAGGGCAGACGCTGCTGGAGGTTATTTATCAACAATAGCATTTGTTGATAAAATGTACTTGATGCAATTAAGCTGTTTTACTACCTTAGGCTATAACAAATAAATTATCAGATATGGTAAGATTCAGCAAAGCAGGTATTGTTGCTATGGGCAGCGTGGCAATCATTGTTGCAACTGCGACATTTGCGGGGGCTCAGTCAACTTTGGCAAAGGGGTATATTATAAATAATTCAGGAGACACCCTAAAGGGGCTGATTAAGTATAATCCAAAAAATGATAAAGGACTTTTTGAGTCAGTTTCCTTTCAGGCAAATGATAACGAAAAGAAAGCCTATCATGCAAACAAGCTTAAAGAATTTTCAGTTGATGGAAGCACATTTGTATCCCGGAAGATAGATGATAAACAGGTATTTATTAAACGTCTTTCAGCAGGCGCAATTAATCTTTATCAGTATAAAACGGAAGAATTAATCATGAACAGTATACATACCTATATCGATTACTATATGGAAAAGCCGGGCAGTGCAGAACTGGTGAAAATCAAAGAATCAAAATTTAAAAAGCAAATATCAGAACTGATGAGTGATGATAAGAATCTGATTAAGGAGGTTGAAGAAAAGAAGTATGATTATGGTAAAATAGTGGAGTTGTTTGAGCAATACAATAAGAATAAAGAGGGTACCAAGGGGTAGCAAAGGGTACCCAGGGCTGGTTAAGGGATTGCTTTCTCATGGGGCTTTTTTATTTCCTGTTATTTATTTTATCCAGGTCAATTTTCATTAATACTCCTGTATCCTGAACAGTGGAGTCAGTGTAAGTGGCCTTATATGCCCTGTAAAATGTCAGCGCTGAAGTATTTGTTTTTAAAATCTGTCCGGTCATAAATTTATAACCTGATTTTTTGTAATAGTTGATTACATGATCAACCATGCTAAAAGCAATATGGGTGCTTTTTTCATTTTCTTCCATCAGGATAGTCCGGAATTCCTTTAGTACACCAAGCGTTAATATTTCTATTGTCAGGCCGGCATCTTCCTGTTGTTTCAATAAGGGATCAGGTTTGTATTTTAACTGGTGAAGGAGGGCTCTAAGTCTGCTGGGTTTTAAGAGAAGTGAAAGTCCGGTGATAAACAGGAGTTTGAGAACGTTTCCTTTCATTCCCTGTTTTATAAAAGAATAAGGCGCTTTAGTACAAACAATTATTCCAACTGTTTTATTATTATACCTGGCAAGAAAGCATTTTAAAAGCCCAAGCTTCGGAAGTGTTTTGTAATAGAATCGTTTCATAAATAATTGTCCCAATCCCGTGACATTGCTTTCCGGCAAAACAATTCCATGGACGTTGCTTATACTTTCCAGTTGTTCAGGATTGTTATAATCAAAATCAATGATTTCAAAATTATTCATTCAAAATAAATTGCTCTGTTTGCAGCTGCTCTCTGTTTTTCAGCAGTGTTTCAATAGTTCCTGAGAAGCGTGTTATTTTCTTTTCAACTGGAACATGAATATGCGGATGACGAAAGATTTCCCTGGGCAGGCACTCACTTTGGCTGGAGGAAAATTCAATGATATGGAAAAGATAGACCAGAAAGGGGTTTGAACTATTGTTGATAAGAACACTTCCTGCACTTTCAGGAAGGGATAAATGAAAATTTGCATAATAAGGAAAAACCTGAAAGCTTGTTGGGAGTGGAATTTCTGAAATAGTCCTTTTCTCCCTGCTCTTTAATTTCCAGTTAATTCTATCAGGTGCATAGGGTGAATTCCGGAAATAAGAATTCGTTTCTCCATAGCCGACAGCCATTTTAGGATTAGCAGTAAATGATTGAATGAATTTAACGCTTTTGAAAAGAAGATGAAATACCGGCCAGCCAGCGGAACTATCGTATCTTATTCCGCACTCCTCTAAAATATTGATAACTTTTGTGTCGATCGCATAACCGGGTGCACGAAACCCGATTGGATTTACAGAAGTAGCGTTCAGAATGGCTTCATTGCATTTTACAATCTCAGTTCTAATTTCAGCAGCACTCAGGGTATTTATTCCAAATGGATGCGTGTAGGTATGGTTAGCAATGGCATGGCCTTTATCACATGCTTTTTTCAGGAGAGCTGCAAGGATTTTTGATTTCGCTATCTCTTCACCTACGCAGAAAAAAGTCGCCCTGATTCCATAAGTATCAAATAACTGAAATGCCCTTTCAAATGTCTTTTCATAAAAGCGTTCAAGCATTTGCAAATCATAGCTGATTGATTTAAAACCATAGAATCGGCTTAAAATAAGGGGAGAGTCTACGTCTACATGAAAGGAGACTAATTTATTTTGTTTCAATGCTTTACGGATCAATATTTCAAAACAATAAGTGTTTCCTTTGAACTGGAATCTGTTATTCTTTTCTCAATATAGGGAAGAAAGACTGAATCAAGGAAGCTTTCAGGCTTGATGATCAGGTATTTTATTTGGTGGGCTTTAACAAAGTCGAGTCGTGATCTTTCTGTACTGATGAATTTTCCCTCACTTTTTATTTTGCTTTGATATTTTGTGAATGGGTCAAACATCGCCATGATTTGCTTGTTTTTAGTGCCATTTTCGTTGGTTGGGTTATAGCGAAAGTTGAGTGGCATTAAAGAACTGTATTTGGTCATTCCACAGCTTAAATAGTCAAATTGCCCCGAGACAAAAGGATTTCCCGTATTCTGAAATGTTCCCTCCCTGTTCATTACACCTGCCAGCAAAAGTAAATTTCCTTTCACTTCCTGTTGTACTGCATTTAAATAGTTCTCAGAATATTTGTATTGGCTGTTTTCTTTTAATTCCTTGTGTACGGAGATGCATTTGGCAGCACTGAAAATTAAAGCAGGCAGAAGAAGCGAGCTGATAATTATTCTTCTGGCCATTACTTTTGACTCTGTAAATAAATACAGAATAAGGGCAAATAATGCTGTGTTTAATATTGGTTGAATAAAATAATAATGGAACTCAGATGAACCGAAGAAATCATACAGAAACATCCAGACAAAAAATGAAACTGTAAAGCTTACAAAAATGAAATAAAAAACCCTGAACACAGTTTTTAGGTTTTCTTTTGGATTAACAAGTGATAATGCTAAAATTGCTAAAACATAAGGGCTATACACAGCCAGAGCGGCTAAACATTTATAGCTATATGTTTTCAGGGAAAAGGAAAATGCCGCTCTCAGATCAACAGATACATTTGAAATGCTCAGCATCTGATCGTTGGCAAAAATACGATAGAATCCCAGTATTAACAGTCCGGTAATGCATGGGAAAAAGAGCAATTTCAGAGTGGTACGATCTGAAGTAACTGCATGTACAATGAGTATAATACTGCAGGTAAGCAGGGCGGCAGGTGCTAAAGCTATTGAAAACACAGGCAAAAGGAGGAATACAAACAGGGAAATTTTAAACTTCTGGTTTTGCCATAAAAGAAGGCAGCCCAGCAATACCACATAAAACAGGGAAAGTTTCGTATCTGCAGTAAAAAACAGATTGCTGTAAAAATAGCACCAGTTAAATAATCCAAAATGATCCATTAAGTTCAAATGAAGTCCGCAAATAAACAGGATGAGGATGCAAAACGCCTGACGAAAAGGGGTGATTTTATATTTTTCAAGAAAGGCCCATAAGCCAATGATTATCAAAGTATAGAGCAAAGGGTTTACCAGCAGCTCAACAGAAAGGTATGTACTTTGGTTGAAGACCGAGCTAAGAAAAGAAATGATCCAACAGACAAAATAATGATAAGGTGAAACGGAGTTTGTTGAAGTATCAAGGTAGTTCCAATTCAACGTCTCAATCCCTGAATAGTTGAAATACATGGCAGCCTGAGCATTAAAAAGGTCATCTCCTATGGCTATCGAGGGCTGGCCGTTTTTTGTGACCATGATAAACCAATACGCATAACAGAAAACCAGTGTAAGTACTA
>Ga0207067_10025_pt1 | contig 49922 bp, 36 predicted proteins | sample Alteio_BWMinCont_25_FD_153484 | JGI IMG/M metagenome (GOLD analysis project Ga0207067, IMG submission 153484) | Enriched cells from forest soil in Barre Woods Harvard Forest LTER site, Petersham, Massachusetts, United States -... | ecosystem: Environmental > Terrestrial > Soil > Temperate forest >...
GGTTCGCCAATGTGCCTTGCAACTCAACGAGAGCTTGCTTTTCCTTAATCAATTTCAAAAAACCCTTTGCCTCAAGTTGTGGTAATCCACGGTATTTACGAATTTCAGCGACGGCAGTTTTCAGAAACTGTATCGTACTGACACCCGGAATTTCGACCGGATATTGAAAGGCGAGAAACAAACCCTCACGGGCTCTGTCTTCCGGTGACATATCCAGAAAGTCCTTTCCATTAAACCTCACCTCACCCTCTGTCACCACATAATCCTCTCTTCCGGCAAGTACGGCCGACAAGGTGCTCTTGCCCGAACCATTGGGTCCCATAATTGCATGTACTTCCCCCGGCCCAACCTCGAGGTTAATCCCCTTCAGGATTTCCTTCCCTTCTATCCCGGCTTTTAAATTTTTTATCGACAACATACTTTTATTTTTTATTTGCTCGCTTCTTTTTTGGGTGCTCACGCTCACACAAACTGACTCAAACAGCCTCAGGCTGTTTGCTCTTTCGCATTTTATCCAACGCTTCCTTCTAAGGAAACAGCCAGCAATTTCTGCGCTTCCACGGCAAACTCCATCGGCAATTGGTTTAGTACCTCCTTACAATATCCATTCACGATCAGCCCTATAGCCTTCTCCGTATCTATCCCACGTTGATTGCAGTAAAAAATCTGATCCTCTCCGATTTTTGAAGTTGTCGCCTCGTGTTCCACGATTGCAGTCTTATCCCTGATTTCCATGTAAGGAAAAGTATGGGCTCCGCATTTATCGCCCATCAGCAAAGAATCACATTGGGAAAAATTACGAGCTCCGCTTGCACCTTTCATTATGCGAACCAATCCCCGATAACTGTTATTACTCCTGCCTGCTGAAATGCCTTTCGAGATAATGGTACTTTTCGTATTCTTTCCAATATGTATCATTTTCGTCCCGGTATCCGCCTGCTGCATATTGTTTGTAAGGGCAACGGAATAAAATTCCCCAACCGAATTATTTCCCTTTAAAATAACCGAAGGATACTTCCAGGTAATCGCGGAACCCGTTTCCACCTGTGTCCAGGAAATCTTTGAATCGTCTCCCAGACAAATTCCACGTTTAGTCACAAAATTATAAATGCCCCCTTTACCCTCTTTGTCTCCTGGATACCAGTTCTGGACCGTACTGTATTTGACCTCAGCAGACGTATGGGCCACAATTTCCACAATTGCTGCATGCAGCTGATTCTCGTCCCGCTGAGGAGCAGTGCAGCCTTCCAGGTAACTCACAAAAGATCCCTCGTCTGCTACAATGAGGGTGCGTTCAAACTGACCGGTACCGATCGCATTGATTCTGAAATAAGTTGACAACTCCATCGGACAACGAACACCCTTTGGAATATAGCAAAATGAGCCATCGCTGAAAACAGCCGAATTAAGTGCAGCATAAAAATTGTCTGTATAGGGAACCACTGAACCCATATAGCGTTTCACCAGTTCGGGATGCTCCTGAACCGCGTCACTGAAAGAGCAAAAGATAATTCCCTTTTCAGCAAGCGTTTCTTTAAAAGTAGTTTTAACAGACACGCTGTCAATCACAGCGTCCACAGCGATCCTGCTTTCCACACCGCTCAGTCGTTTTTGCTCCTCCAGTGATATTCCCAGCTTTTCAAATGTCTTTAGTAATTCAGGATCCACTTCATCCAGACTCTTGAGCTCCTTCTTCTGCTTAGGGGCAGCGTAATAAATAATATTCTGAAAATCAATCACCGGATACGTCAAGTGAGGCCAATATCTGGGCTCTTCCATCTTAAGCCAATGCCTGTATGCCTTCAATCGGAATTCTAGCATCCATTCCGGCTCCTTCTTTTTCTTCGAGATAAAACGGACAATGTCTTCACTAAGTCCCTTAGGCGCAGCATCCATCTCAATATCGCTGCTCCAGCCATATTTATACTCACCTGCAACCTGTTCCTCTAAAACTTCGTTATTTTTCATGGACTAAACTGAAAAAGACTCCCCGCAGCCGCATGTTCTTGATGCATTCGGATTAACAAATACAAACCCCTTACCATTCAATCCTCCTGAATAATCAAGTTCAGTTCCAATCAGATAGAGGAAACTTTTTTTGTCGACTACCACTTTTACCCCTTTATCTTCAAAAACCTGATCGCCTTCTTTCATTAAGGTATCAAACTCCAGTTTATAGGAAAGGCCGGAACAGCCTCCGCCTTCAACGCCTACGCGAATAAACGCCCCTTCTGGTTTTTTCTCCTCCTTCATGAGAAGAACAACTCTTTCCTTTGCTTGTTCAGTTACAGTTATCATTTTATAACATATTAAAAATCAACTACTTCTATTAAAAACCTTATTTAGAACAATTCTAAATACTGAGCAAATTTACTCAATAACCCATAAATTCACAAACAATTCAAAGGAAAAAACTTTCTCTATCTTTGCGCGCTTCTTCAGAAGTTCTCGCATCAATGATTAACAAAAATAAAATGACCCAGAATTTTTCAATTGCCCTTGGAAATTTTCTGTTCCGTAATTGCTTTCCTCTATATAACACCTTGTATCCCAGGTTTAAGCGTCGTCAGGACGCAGAAGAGATAGAATTTCTGAAATGCACGATCAGAAAAGGTGATACCATACTTGATATTGGTGCAAATATCGGATTTTACAGCAGGATTTTAGCTGAGTTAACGGGCACGGGTGGCGAGGTTTATAGCTTTGAGCCGGATGCGACAAATTTCACTTATTTCTTAAAAAATACCAAAGGCATCAAAAACATTTTTGGAGAGAATAAAGCTGTTGCAGAATCAACTAAAACGATAACTCTGTATACTTCAAAATCCTTAAATGTTGACCACCGGACTTACAAAGTTGAAAATTTTGAAAAGGAATTGAGTATCCCTGCAATTAGTATCGATGATTACATAGGAGGTAAATTCAAAGTTGATTTCATTAAACTCGACATACAGGGCTTCGAAATGTCAGCGTTAAGCGGAATGAAGCAAACAATTGCAGCCAGCCCTGATATTAAGATTATTATGGAGCTGTGGCCCTATGGCCTGCAGAAAGCAAATACCTCATTCGAAGAGCTGTTCTCTTTCTTCAGAAAAAACCATTTAGAAATGTACCGGCTTGGCACAGCAGGGATTACACCTTATTCAGGAGATGACCTTAATCCCGGCAAGAACTATCCGATAGAATATTATTTTAATATTTTTATAACAAAGGCCTTGACCATTTGAGCCAGTATTGCGAAGCTTAATGAAGAACGTCAATAAATCCAGAGAAGCATCAGCAAAGTTTAAGCCCGTAAAGGCTGATACAAAATCGTTCTTATCAAGAATTGAACTGCTTTTGATAAGGAACGAACGCATTCTGTTCTACTCCCTTTGTATAATCTGTCTGCTTTTCAGTTTTTTTTTATTCAATGCCCGCGTCAGCGAGGGAAATGATGATTCCCTCTACATTGAGGCCGGATACAATTATGCCCATAATTTTGCACATTATTCCTATACAACAAATGCCCCGCTCTACCCACTTTTTTTAGGAGGGCTCACCGCTCTTTTCGGAATCAATCTTTTTATTTTTAAACTTTTCTCTCTTGTGTTTAATTTTCTGGGGCTTATTTTTTTATATAAGGCCTTCAGGGGCAGAATTCCCTACCTGATATTGTTTACGGTCTGTTTTACAGTCGCGATCAACAGCTATTTCCAGTATTTTGCCAGTCAGACTTATACCGAATCTATTTTCCTGGGCATGCAATCCCTGTTTCTTTTCTATTTCTTTAAAATTCTTGATAAAATTGATGCAGACGAGGACATCGCAAACAGGAAACATCTGCCTTTATGGCTGATTAACGCAGGGCTTGTTTTTCTGCTGATTATGACCCGAAATGCAGCTGTTGCGGTATTTCCAGCAATTATTCTGTTCTTTATTTTTATAAAAAAATACAAATACATTTTGTGGATCATTGGCTCCTATCTGATATTCAAGATTCCATACGAAATAATTCACACGCTGCTTTGGAAACAGAAAGATCAGTTCAGCGACCAGAGTAAAATTCTGTTTTTAAAAGACCCCTATAATCCAATGCTTGGAAATGACGATGTATCGGGTTTCATTTCAAGGTTTTTTACCAATATTGAATTGTATTTATCCAAACGATTCTTCCAGATCCTCGGTTTCTTTTCAGAGAACTCTGTTGACATTAATATAGTTTGGGCTCTGATTGTAATTATATTGATTGTTATTGGCTTTATCAAAGCAATGAACTCAGGCAACAAAGCCCTCTTCTTTTCTGTTTTGTACATGTCATCGCTCGTTGCACTTACCTTCATAATGCTGCAGGCCAGATGGGATCAACCCCGGCTGATCATGATCCATATGCCTGTCATGCTGATTGCTATTTTATTTGGAATCTACCAAATGGTGAAAAAATCCTCCTATGCTCAAAACATCCTCGTTTTTATCTGTTTAACTATTCTTACCTCTTGTTTCATTTCCTCATCAAAAAAATCAGCTGTAAACATTCCCATTGTGCTCAAAAACATCAAAGGGGATAAATTTTATGGTTATACCACGGACTGGAGGAATTTTTTTAAGCTGAGCGAATGGTGTTCGGGCAATCTTCCTGATTCAGCACTGGTGGCAAGCCGGAAAGCATCCATGTCTTTTATTTATGGTAATGGAAAAAAATTCTTTCCGGTTTATAAAGTTGTTGCCCTGGATACAACTACCGGCTATTCCAATCCCGATTCTGTCTTGAATTATTTCAAAAGGAATAAGGTAACGCATGTATTACTGGCCAGTTTACGAAGAGATCCGAATAAAGCTGACGGGAATGTTATTAATACCTTGCATAGGATGATCGAACCAATTGCACAAAAATATCCCAATAAACTATTGCTCATTCATCAGATTCCGGCACCCGAGGATCCCCAAATTGAGCCTGCTTATTTATACAAGATTGACTATTAAAAAAAACAGGATGTACGCTGGAGGATTACTTAACAATTTATACTAAAACTGAATCTTGGCCCTGAAATACAACATAACTACACACCTCGACGACCCCAATACTACTTTACTTCACAGGGAGATTATTCTTTCCAAACCCTTCCTGAAACGAATTTATACTGACTGGTACCAGATTTTCAGGAAAGAATTAACCGGATTGCCTGAAGGACAACTGCTCGAAATAGGTTCCGGAGGCGGCTTTATCAAAGAGCTCATTTCGCAAGTAATTACCTCTGACATTATGCCCCTTGAATGTTGCGACATGACCTTCTCAGCTGAATCAATGCCTTTTCAAAACAATGAGCTAAGCGCTGTTTTAATGATTAATGTCTTTCATCACATTCCGAAACCTCATTTGTTTCTGAGCGAAGCTCAGCGGACTTTAAAAAAAGGTGGAAAAATTTGTATGATTGAACCGGCAAACAGTCCGCTCAGCAGATTTATTTACAAAAACTACCACCACGAGCCTTTTGACGAAAAGGGTGAATGGGAAATTGAATCCTCCGGTCCGCTTTCAGGTTCAAATCAGGCCTTACCTTTCATTTATTTCGAACGGGATGCCAAAAAATTCCACTCTGCTTTTCCAAAACTCCGGCTAAAATCAATCCAGTATCACACTCCGTTTATGTATGTTTTAAGCGGGGGAGTTTCCCGAAAAGCGCTGGTGCCGGATTTCTCCTATTCATTCTTTAAGGGCATGGAATATCTTTTTTCTCCCTTCTCCAGACAAATTGGCCTATTTCAAACTATTGTAGTGGAAAAAACAACTGATTGATATCATCAGATCTAACTGAACTTTTTTATTTAGCTTTACAGCTAAACCTCATGTCAGTTATTGCGGTATAACCAAAAGCTGACTTATCAGAAAAAAATATTTTACATACAAATTAGCCCGGCCTATGAAAAATTGCTACCCGTTAACCGCTTTTCTCTTTGGAATTTTATATAGTTGCTTTTCTTTTTCACAGGTCAATCTCGATAGCGGCTTAGTGGGTTGTTATCCGTTTTCAGGAAATGCGAACGACCTTAGCGGAAACAAACATAATGGAATTGTCAATGGTGCAACTTTAACTACGGACAGATTTGGAAATGCCAATAGTGCCTATTTATTCAACGGGACAAGCGCTTCAATAGCTATCAATAATTTTGATAGTCTAAGTTCAGCAAATGAATTAAGCATAAGCCTTTGGGCTCAGGCAACAGTTTCAACCTCCAATTCAGCATTTATGCTCTCCACAGATGCAATTGCTGACCGTCTTGTTGGCAGTGTTGAGTATGAAGGTAATATCTATTTTGACTACGGTGATATTTCCGCAAATGGAAGGTCAGTTATTAGCCAGAACTATGATACAAACTGGCACCATTATGTATTTGTTGTTAGTCAATCCAAAAACAGTAAGCAGGTATTCGAAGATGGCTTACCTGTAATAAATACTTCTTACGGTTCCTCTTTGGTAAACAGAAACAGAACTCTATTAATTGGCGCAGGTACGGATGCAAATGGAGGAAATATCAGGTTCAATGGTGCTATAGATGATATTCGGATTTTTAACAGATCTGTTTCGGGTGCAGAAGTAAATCAGCTTTATTCGTCCAAAACAGCTGTTTGTAGCCCTTCAAACCCGGTGGACAGTGGTCTGGTATTATGCTTGCCGTTGAAAGGTAATGCAACAGATTTTAGCGGATTTCACCATAACGGACAGATAAATGGAGCGACTTTAACTACGGACAGATTTGGAAATGCCAATAGCGCCTATTTATTTAACGGGACAAACGCTTTTATTGCAATCAATAACTTTGATAGTCTGAGTTCAACAAATGAATTGAGCATTTGTTTCTGGGCCCAGGCTGATCTTAATACTTCCAACTCCGTATTTATGCTCTCAACGGATGCAATTGCTGACCGTCTTGTTGGTAGTGTTGAGTATGAGGGCAATATCTATTTTGACTATGGAGATATTTCCGCAAATGGAAGGTCAGTAGTCAGTCAAAATTATGATACAAATTGGCACCATTACGTATTTGCTGTCAGTCAATCAAAAAACAGTAAGCAGGTTTTTGAAGATGGTTTACAGGTAATTAATACAACTTATGGTTCCTCTTTAGTGAACAGGAACAGAACTCTATTGATTGGCGCAGGTACAGATGCAAATGGAGGAAATATAAGATTCAACGGATCAATTGCAGAATTTCAGATATTTAATTATGCGCTTTCATCGTCACAGGTTACAGGTGATTATTCAGCATTTTCATGTGGTAAAACAACAGGCATTAGTAATATCAGCCTGCAAAATAACGCTGTAACTGTTTTTCCAAACCCTGCATCCGGTGAGGTATCCATTAATCTGGGAATACCAACTATTGAACCCACCATTTTAAAGTTTGTGAATGTTCTGGGACAGATTATGTATTCTGAAATTGTTCCTCAAGGGAGCAAACTCATCAGAGCAGACCTCACAGGAAAAATGAACTCCGGTCTTTATTCCTTAATACTGCAAGGGAATTCAGGTGACCTAAAAGCACAAAAAGTAATCTTCAATAAGTAATCACCTGCTGCTCTGTATTAACAGGCAATTCTCTGTATTCATACTGTTGATTTCTTAACTGAGGAACGAATCCTGCTTCCCGTATGGCATCCTGAATCCCCTGTGAGGTAAACCGGTGCGGTGCTCCCGCAGCAGAAACAACATTCTCCTCTATCATGATGGAGCCAAAATCATTCGCTCCGGCATGCAGACAAAGTTTCCCCACCTCTTTGCCAACTGTAAGCCAGCTGGCCTGTATGTTTATTACATTAGGTAACATAATCCTGCTCATGGCTATCATGCGTATATATTCATCCCCGCTTACATTATTTTTAATTCCTTTGTGACGTCTCAGCAAGGTTCCATCATCCTGGAAGGGCCAGGGGATAAAGGCCAGAAAGCCTTTCGCGCCGGCAGGTTTTTCATTCTGAACCTCTCTGAGCCAAACCAGGTGTTCAAAGCGTTCTTCCGTTGTTTCAATATGTCCGAACATCATTGTCGCCGACGTAGTCAAATTCAACTGATGTGCCGCCCTCATTACATCCAGCCATTCTCTGCCTCCGCATTTTCCTTTTGATATCAGCCTGCGCACGCGATCATTCAGGATCTCTGCCCCCGCGCCTGGAAGAGAGTCCAAACCGGCGTCTTTCAGTGCCTTTAATACAGAGGTATGGGTGCTCTTTTCCAGCTTTGTAATATGCGCTATCTCCGGAGGCCCCAGGGAATGAAGTTTTAAATTGGGATAGAGTGATTTTAATTCCTTAAACAGGTCAACATAAAATTTCAGACCTAATTCAGGATGATGCCCGCCCTGCAATAACAATTGCTCTCCCCCTAATCTGAAAGTCTCTTCAATCTTAACTTTGTAAGTTTCAATATCCGTTATATAAGCATCAGCATGTCCTGGTATTCTGTAAAAATTACAGAATTTGCAATTTGCAATACAAACATTGGTCGTATTGACATTCCTGTCTATGATCCAGGTCACCTTATTGTCCGGCTTCTTGAGTTTCCGGAGCTCATTTCCAACAAACATTAACTCAGCAGTTCCGGCATTTTTAAACAGAAATACACCCTCATCCGCAGAAAGCTCTTCGAATTTCAAGGCACGTACTAAAAGTGAATCCACGACCATTTCTTTATAGCATTTAGAATACGAAATTTACGCAAAAAAATCATTAACATTGTTAAATGGCTTTTCCACAGAAGAAAATCTTACTTCTACTTTTTATCATCGGGATATCCAATTTCATCTTCGCAAGCCTGAAAAATGTAAAATTTCAAGGGGATACCATAAACCGTGTCAATAAAAAAGGGGAAAAACAGGGATATTGGATACTCCTCGGGAAAAATAAAAAGGAACCCCGGTTCAGTCATTACGGAAGGAATCAGAAGATTGAAGAAGGTTACTACCTGAATAACCAAAAACAACGGCTGTGGAAATCTTGGTACAATACCAATGAACTACAAAGTGAAATAACGTATGAAAATGGAATTCCGGAAGGGCCTGCAAAATTTTATTATGAAAATGGAAAGGTCAGGGAAGAAGGCATATATGAAAGAGATCATTGGGTCGGGGAATATCATGTATTTGACAAAGAAGGCAACCTGACGGTGCGCAAATCTGTCTCCGTTCAGGATCTGAAAAGCGCCTACCTCCTGATCAGCGGAGAAGTGAAGAAATTAAACAAGGAACTGGACAGTGTCAGGATAACTGTCGAAAAATTCGGGTTTGAGACTGCCGTTTTCTTTTCCGCAAAGGACGGAACATTCAGCTTTCGGCTGCCCCTGAATGAAGAATACATTATCTATTTTAATAAGCAGGGATTCCATCACCAGTCCATTAATGTAAATACGAATGTGGACTCAGAAATGGATACAACAGTTTACAGCATACGAGGCTATAAAGTAAATTTATCGGACAACCTCGCATCTTCTGCTTTCAGTGAACTTGTAAATGTCACACTCAATAAGCCCATAGGGAAAATTAGATTTGATGAAAAGAAAAAACAATTTATTGCCGAGCGGCTTATCAGAAAACCCGAGGAAGTAGCTGATGACCTTGGCCAGTCTGTACGCCAGATGATCCAGCAGACCGCTCAGTTGGAAAATGAAAAGTCCAATGCGGAAGCAGAGAAAAAAATGAAAGAACGGGAACTCGAGCTTTTCAAGGAGGAAGAAGAGGCTAAAGACGCTGCCGAATTGATGAAAAAAGAAAGCGCATTGACTAAATTAGAGAATGAACAGAAAATTCAAAAATATAAATACGAACAAATACAGGAAGAACTTGGATTACAGCGTGAAAAACAAAAAAATCAGGCACTGAGTGAAGAGGATAAGTCAAAGACACTGGAGTTAATTAACAAAGAATCCGAACTTCAAAAACAAAAACAGGAGGAACTGCTTAAAGACAAGGAGATCACTATTCAAAAGAGAGAAAATGACGTGAAGCAGCGTGAATTGAAACAGGAGCAGCTCTATATTCTTTATATCTCCCTTGGCCTCGGCCTTGTTCTTTCATTTGCATTTCTTTTATACCGGAACTATCTAAATAAAAGCAAAGCCAACAAACAACTGCATCTTGCCAATACAGAGATTCTTCGGCACAAAATGGAATTGGAAGAAAAAAACAAAGACATTACAGACAGCATCACTTATGCTGAACGTATTCAAAGAGCCATTTTGCCTTCCACCGATCTGATCAGGCAAAACCTTCCTCAGTGTTTTATTTTATTCAAACCCAAGGACATTGTAAGCGGAGACTTTTATTTCTCACATAAAATGCTTTCCAAAGAGGGCCGGAACGGAGAGGAACTTATTTTCATTGCAGCTTGTGATTGTACCGGGCATGGGGTTCCGGGCGCCTTTATGAGCATGATTGGACTGAACAAATTAAATGACGCTGTAGTACAGTCAACGGATCCGGGTGAAATTCTGGCGTTGGTAAACAAAGGGATTAAAAAAGCACTTAATCAGTCATTTATTGGAAAAAACCCGGAAGAGGGTACGGCTAAGGCTCGCGATGGAATGGACATGGCTCTGGTTAGCCTTGAATTCTCTGCGCCCGGCAATTCACCGGCCTGTAAGCTAAAATACGCCGGTGCAAATCGTCCCCTCTGGCTGATCCGTTCTGGTAATCTTATCGAATTCAAACCGACTAAAACTGGTATTGGGGGGCACACGGATGATCTTCAGGAGTTCAAAACCCATGAAATTCAACTCAATCAGGGTGAAACCATTTATATCTTCACGGATGGCTTTGCCGATCAGTTTGGAGGGGAATATGGAAAAAAACTGATGACTAAGACTTTCAAAGAAACCTTGCTTTCCATTGCAGGTAAAGGAATGCCGGAACAACGTGACTACCTTGATACCTATATTGAAAACTGGAAAAACCAGCAAAAGCTCGGTAAGCATTATGAACAGGTGGATGATATTTGTGTGATCGGGGTCAGGATCTGATTGCTGAGGGTACAATAATATTTTCTGTAAATTAGCGACTTATGAAGATTCGTGTAGGAATTACTCAGGGAGATATTAACGGTGTTGGTTTGGAAGTTATTATTAAGACATTTATTGATCCTGCCATTGAAGAATTATGTACTCCCATCATTTTCAGCTCCCAGAAAACAGCTTCTTATCACCGGAAAGCACTGGGAATAGAAGATTTTAGCTTCAACATCATTCGTGATATTGATCAGGCGAATCCCAAAAAACCCAACCTGCTTAGCGTTTACGACGAAGAAGTTAACATCGAACTGGGAATCCCGACAGCCTTGGGTGGTAAATATGCCTTCAAATCCCTCGAAGCTGCGTGTAATGCATTGGCAGCAAATAAAATTGATGTATTGGTTACTGCCCCGATAAATAAACACACCATTCATTCCGCAGAATTCCCCTTTGCCGGTCATACGGAATACCTTGATCAGAAGTTTTCTGGTGGTAAAGGCGACGCCCTTATGCTGATGGTCTCCGAAACGCTCAAAATAGGCCTGGTAACAGGTCATCTTCCCGTTTCGAAAATAGTACCAGAGCTTACTGAAGAAAAAATTTTAAAAAAAATAACAACACTCAACCGCACCCTGGTCGAAGATTTTGGGATCAGGAAGCCCAAAATAGCAGTTCTGGGACTTAACCCGCATGCGGGTGATAAAGGAACAATCGGGGACGAGGAACAACTGGTCATCATCCCCGCTATAGATAAAGCAAAAACCGCATCCATATTGGTCCAGGGCCCTTACCCTGCCGACGGTTTTTTTGGAAATGCGTCCTACCTTCAGTTTGATGGTGTATTGGCGATGTACCATGATCAGGGACTTATTCCTTTTAAAACAATCGCTTTTCACGACGGCATTAATTACACTGCCGGGTTATCCGTCATCCGGACTTCTCCGGACCATGGAACAGCCTACGACATAGCCGGTAAAAACAAGGCTTCTGAACAATCATTCCGCCAGGCCGTATACCTGGCTATAGACCTGTTTAGAAAACGCAGTGAATACAAAGAGATTTCAGCTAACCCGCTTAAATCATCACCTACAAGAAGAGAATAAGTTTTGTTATGACCACCTTTTTAAAACGAGGCGCACCCTTTGTATTTATATGTTTACTCATGGCATGTTCATGCGGAAGGTCCCCTTTATCTGTATACGGTCCGGCATTTGAAACGATCATGCGCTCCGATACAGGACTTTTCAGGGGAATGAATATGCATTTGAGCAAAGAAAGCATCAAAGCACTTGAACCGGGAGGATTGAAAGAGGATGACAGCACGGGAGGGACTGACTATCTGTTCTATGAGTTAAAAATTGACACTACGATAAGCTATACACTTGCTTACTATTGTCCTGACAACAAACTAAATAACATTGCTGCGGACATTTATCTGTTAAATGAACCCCAGGCAGCTGAATTGTTTAACTCTTTTAAATCCTGGTTTGAAAAAAAATATGGTGTCCCTCAGACCGATGGCGATTTCTTCTTATGGACAATTCAGACTTCGGAGGGGAAAATAAGAATAGAACTTGCCGATGAAAGCCCAACCTACAAGAAGGGAAAAATCACATTAGTGATCAGGGACGCAAAGGAACTTTAGATGGAACCCTTACTCGAAGTACGTAATTTGATAACTGAGTTTCGTAATGATGACGAAACGGTTAAAGCTGTTAATTCCGTTTCTTTTGACTTGTTCAGAGGTCAGACAGTTGGAATGGTAGGAGAATCAGGCTCCGGAAAATCCGTTACTGCATTATCCATCATGCGACTCATCAGCAATCCTCCCGGTAAAATTACCGGAGGCGAACTTATTTACCATTCCAAAAAGTCAGGTCCGGTTGACCTGCTCCGGATTTCTGAAAAGGAAATGCGCAAATACCGCGGCAACGAATTAGCAATGATTTTTCAGGAACCCATGACTTCCCTCAATCCGGTTTATACCTGCGGTTACCAGGTAATGGAAGCTATACTGCTGCATCAGAAGATTACCCAAAAAGAAGCGAAAGCAAAAGTCCTGAACCTGTTCAGGGAAGTCGTTTTACCACGCCCGGAGCAGCTCTTTAATTCCTATCCTCATCAGCTGTCCGGGGGCCAGAAACAAAGGGTAATGATTGCAATGGCCATATCCTGTAATCCTGCCATTCTAATTGCAGATGAGCCTACAACTTCCCTGGATGTCACAGTGCAAAAAACCATCCTCGCGCTGATGCAGGACCTTCAGCAAAAATATGAAATGGGAATCCTGTTTATTACACATGATCTGGGTGTACTGGCGGAATTAGCAGATAAAATAGTGGTTATTTACAAGGGTAAAATCGTGGAGCAGGGCCCTGTGCTTGATATTTTTTCCTCCCCACAGCACCCCTATACCAAAGGATTGTTGGCCTGCCGGCCTCCCCTGAATAAACGCCTTCATTGGCTGCCGGTGGTTACCGATTTTATGGAAACGGACAGTGAAGGGGTCATGCATGAGAATTCATTTTCCATTGACGATGTGACGAACCGGCTGACCGTAACACCTGAAGAACGCATGCAGCATCATAAAATGATTTATGCAAAAGAGCCTCTGCTGCAACTAAAAAATCTCAGGTCCTGGTTTCCGGTAAGAAACAGCTTGTTGGGTAAAATCACTTCCTGGATTAAGGCGGTGGACGATGTAAGCCTGGATGTATATCCGGGCGAAACACTTGGTCTGGTTGGAGAATCAGGCTGCGGCAAGACAACATTGGGAAGAACCATCCTGAAACTGCTGCCATCCAGATCTGGCGAAATTATTTTCCGCGGACAGAACATCGCTAACCTCTCCTCCAGATCCTTCCGGAACTTACGGAAAGACCTCCAGATTATTTTTCAGGACCCCTACTCCTCACTTAACCCACGGATGACTGTTGGAGAAGCCATTATGGAACCAATGCTGGTCCATAACATTTACAAAACAGCTCGGGAAAGAAAAGACAAAACCATTGAACTTCTGAATAGGGTCAACATGAGTGAATCGCATTTTAAAAGGTATCCTCATGAATTCTCCGGAGGCCAGCGCCAACGGATCTGTATAGCCAGAGCCTTATCACTCAATCCTCAGTTCATTATCTGTGATGAATCTGTTTCTGCTCTTGATGTCTCAGTCCAGGCACAGGTTCTAAACTTGCTGAATGAATTAAAAAAGGAATTTGCCTTTTCATATATATTTATTTCCCATGATCTCTCGGTTGTAAAATTCATGAGTGATCGCATTGCAGTAATGCATGAGGGGAAAATAGTGGAGATGGGAGATGCGGATGAGCTGACCACTCATCCCAAAACGGAATATACACGGAAGCTAATAGAAGCTATTCCAAAAGGAGAACTCAGGGATATTAAGCTTTCTCTGGAACGAAAGGCAATGCTAACAGGCAACGCTCAAAATACAACGCTCAACACTTAATACCAAATGAAGGCATCCTTTCAGGATAAATTCGTTTATTTTTTTTTAGCCGCTTTCTTTATAACAACTACTCTTCTTGCCTGTTTCTCAACAGGCACATACGAAAGCGGGGACAGCATTCAGCATTATTTAATCTCCAGGTATTCCTTCAGCCATCCGGAATTATTCTTTAACCACTGGGGCAAACCCTTTTTCGTTCTGCTTTCAAGTTACTTTGCGCAACTTGGATTTTTAGGCATTAACATTTTTAATATCCTGTGCGCAACGCTAACCGGCCTCCTCTCCTATAAGATCGCGAAACATGTGCAACTCGATAAACCATGGCTGACACCAGTATTTGCCTTATTTGCTCCTATCTATTATGTTACATTAATCACGGGTCTGACCGAGCCACTTTTCGCACTGGTATTAATGACTGGAATTTACCTGCTTCTGAAACAGAAATTTATAGCTTCCGCACTGGTTATTTCTTTCCTGCCTTTTGTCCGCATGGAGGGTTTTATTCTCCTTCCAATATTTGCGTTGGGCTATTTAACTTCTCCCCAACATGATGCAGCACAAAATTTCACAGAGTCTGTCCAAACACACCGCTTCCGACTAAGGTTATTTAGTTATTTTCTCCTATTAACCGGTACAACACTTTATTCACTCATTGGCTACTTTTACCATCACGACCTGTTTTGGATAGCCTCTCAAAATCCCTATCAGGGAGCCAAAGACATCTATGGAAGCGGGACAGCTTTTCACTTCATAGCAAAAAATGAATTTATTCTTGGTACACCCTTAGTTGTTTTGTTTTGCATAGGTTGTATTGCATATTTTTTACCGAAACGATGTATATCAAACCCGGAAAAGGATTCAAAAACCGAGAACACCATTCGCCCAACATCAACAGAACTAATTCTGATCCCTGGAACCTTCTTCACTTACCTGTTTCTTCATTCATTCCTCTGGTGGAGAGGACTGAACGGCTCATTAGGCCTGATACGTGTAATGGCAGGAGTAATGCCTCTTGCGGGTCTTATCGCTCTGAGAGGCCTTGGACTACTTTCATCCGGACTTGCAGCAATTCCCATCCCTGATAAATTATCCGGAATAAAACACGTCTTGCTTTTCATCCTTGTTGGGCTGATTATCTATATGCCATTCAAACAACATACCTTCCCTTCGTCATTAGGCTATGAAGACATTGTCGTAAAACAATCGGTAACCTGGCTAAAGCAAAATCACCCGGAGTTCATTGGCCCGGATCAAAAATACTATTACCAATACCCCTATTTATCTGTTTTTCTGAACAACGATCCTTTTGACCCTAAACATTATGTTCCACTCTGGTCCACCCAACCCTCAAACGTTTCTGCTGGCTCCCTTTTAATTTGGGACAGCCATTATGGTCCGGCCGAATCCAGACTTCCTTTAAATTCCATCCTGGCAGATACATCATTTGAGCTTCTAAATTCTTTTAAAGCCGATCCGGCATTAATACCTCATGACAAGACAATGTTTGAAGTGTATATTTTCAGAAAGAAATAAATATTAACTTCGATAAAAAAAGAAAGCACCTGAGAAGAGCCTTCAAAAAGTCGGGTTTTGAGTTTTTGATGCTGTTTCCGGGCGGGGCATTTGACGAAAGCAGGCGCTGTCTGCTGGCAGTAGTTTGTTTACAAACATATCTGCCAGTTGTGCCGACATTTATCGGCCTGAGGCCGCAGGCCCAGTTCGCCTGCGCAGGGTAAATAGATTCAAATAATCCCCGATTAATTGTCAGCGATGAACGATACTTTCTTTTTACCTAAAATCGCTAAAAAAAATAAAAATCAATTAATATGCCACTGAAACGTTTCCGCTTTATAGCAATCCTTGAAGGAATTTCTTTCCTTACACTGCTCAGTATAGCCATGCCCCTGAAATACCTCGCACACTTGCCAATGCCCGTAAAAATAAACGGATGGATACACGGCCTGCTTTTTATTTTTTACATCATTTTCCTTTTACAGGTCCAGGCTAAACTCAGATGGCCTGTGAAAACCACCCTCATCGCTTTTATTGCGGCCTTTCTTCCATTTGGAACATTTGTTCTGGATGCAAAAGTTTTGAAAAAATCACTCTGAAAAAATTACATAGATTCACTCTGAAAATCATTTAGCTGAACATGAAAAAACTTTATTTAGTCCGCCATGCCAAGTCCGACTGGACATACGAGGGCCTGCCGGACATAGACCGTCCCTTAAATGAAAGAGGTTACAGAGATGCGCACCTGATGAGTAAACACCTCTCCGGCAAAAAACATATTCCGGACGGAATAATTGCAAGCCCTGCCATACGAGCTATCAATACAGCCTTGATTTTTTCGCGTAACCTCGCTTTCCCCGAAAATAAAATTATTATTAACCCTGGCTTTTATGAAACCACTCCCGAAAAGTTTATATCACAACTGCCAGGTATTCACGATGACCTTAAAAGTGTTTTCATGTTTGGACATAATCCCACAATAACAACCGTGGCCAATATTCTGACAAACGGTACTATTGAGAATATCCCTACCTGCGGAATAGTATGTATAGAATTCAAAGGCAACTCCTGGAAAGCAACTGAATCAGCCTCTATGCTCTGGTTCGATTTCCCAAAAAATCACACCCTTTAATAAATCAAAAAAATGAAACAGTATGATCAGTTAAACAGGGAGATCAGTTGGCTTTCATTTAACGAACGCGTATTGCAGGAAGCGGAAGACAAAACAGTTCCGCTGATCGAGCGGATAAAATTCATGGGGATATTCTCCAATAACCGGGACGAATTTTTCAGGGTAAGGGTAGCTACCATAAAACGCATGGTCAAGCTAGGCAGAAAAGCAAAAGTGATACTCGGAGAGGACCCCGGCATCATACTTGGGAAAATACAGAAAACCGTCATAGGTCAAACCAATAAATTTGAGGGGATATACGAAGAGCTGCTGCACGACCTGGGTAAAAGGAATATTTACATTCTCAATGAAAAAATGCTGAGCCCTGTACACAAAAAGTTTATTCTCCAGTATTTTCATGATGAAGTGATGCCTGCTCTGGTGCCTATTATGCTGGATAACGCTGTTCAATTTCCCTACCTGAGGGATAAATCCATTTACTTCCTGATTAAACTGAACAGACACGAAAGGAAACCAAAATACGCACTCATAGAAATCCCCTCTGAAGTGCTTCCAAGGTTTGTTGTATTACCTAAACAGGGGGAAAAGAAATTTATTATTCTACTGGATGATGTGATAAGGTATTGCCTCGACGAAGTCTTTGCAATTTTTGAACATGAATCAATAGAGGCCTATACCATTAAATTAACAAGGGATGCGGAACTGGATATAGAAAACGATGTTACCCAAACCATCGTAGAAAAAATTTCCAGGAGCCTCAAGAAACGTAAAAAAGGAGCCCCCGTTCGTCTGACGTATGACAATGATATGCCCATCGATATGCTCGATTTTTTAATGAAAAAAATAAATGTGATCAAAACAGAAAATCTCATCCCCGGAGGCCGCTACCATAACTTTAAAGATTTTTTACATTTCCCAAACATAGGTGCCGCTGACCTTCAATACATCAACCCTCCCCAATTAGACCACGAAGCCTTTGCGGGCCAAAAAAGTTTTTTAAAGGTTATAAAGAAAAAGGACGTATTGTTAACTTTTCCTTACCAGAGCTTCTCACATATTATTGATGTGCTCCGGGAGGCCTCCATTGACCCTAAAGTAGAATCCATAAAAATCACATTATACCGTGCAGCTAATCAGTCCAGGGTCATCAATGCACTGCTCAATGCGATGAAAAACGGCAAGAAAGTCACACTGGTTGTGGAGATTCAGGCACGTTTCGATGAAGAAGCCAACCTGCATGTGGCAAATAAGCTGAAAGAAGAAGGCGCGACAGTCATTTACGGAGTTCCCGGACTTAAAGTGCATTCCAAATTATTTCTGATCACCAGGCGCGAAAATGGCAAAGCCATGAATTATGCACATATAGGCACTGGAAATTTTAATGAACAGACTGCCAAATTATATTGCGACACCAGTTTACTTACCAGCGACAAACGGATTACGGAAGAAGTGGCAAAACTGTTTGCATTTTATGCTGACAACCTGAAACGTGGAACTTACAAACACCTGCTTGTTGCTCCATTTTATATGCGTAAGAAGTTCATTAATTTTATTAACAGGGAAATTACAAATGCGCAAGCCGGAAAGCCGGCACACATCCTCCTGAAACTAAACAATTTGGTTGACAGGGAACTGATTAAAAAGCTGTATGATGCAAGTGAGGCAGGGGTTCAAATAAAATTAATTATTCGCGGAATCTGCTGCCTGATAACCGGAGAATCCTTCAGTAAAAACATAGAAGCCATAAGCATTGTTGATAAGTACCTCGAACATAGCCGGGTGTTCATATTTTGTAACGGAGGCGATGAAAAATACTTTTTATCTTCGGCAGACTGGATGGCAAGAAATCTGGATCACCGTTCTGAAGTAGCTGTAGCCATTTACGACAAAGAGATCAGGAAGGAACTGAAGACGATGATTGATATACAATGGAAAGACAATGCCAAGGCCAGATGGATTAACAAAAAACAGGACAATCCTTACAGGAGTACCAGATCAAAAAATAAAATACGGGCACAGGATGAAATATACAAATGGCTTTCGCAAAGAAAGCATACTGAGATAAATTGAAGTTTGCCGCTATAGACATAGGGTCCAATGCCGTTCGCCTCCTTTTCTGCAATGTGTTCAACGGAAAGGGAGACCCCGTCTTCAAAAAAGCGGAACTGATCCGCGTTCCGCTCCGGCTCGGAGAAGATGCTTTTTTAAATGGTAAAATTTCTGAGAAAAAAATTGAAAAGCTGGTTAAATCAATGCTTGCTTTCCGAAATCTCATTGATGTTTATGATGCAGTGGACTATCGCGCCTGTGCGACTGCAGCCATGCGCGAAGCAAGTAACAGCGGGGATGTTATAGAGCGGGTTAAAAGGGAAGCTGGAATTAAAATTGAAGTCATAGACGGCGCTACGGAAGCAGACATTATTTACAACAATCACATAGCCGAACATTTAAGTAACGACAGTGCGTACTTATACATCGATATTGGAGGAGGAAGTACGGATATTACCTTATTCAGTAAAGCCAGGGTTGTCGCCTCCCGATCCTTTAACATCGGCACTATACGGATGCTGCACAATAAAGTAAGCAAGGAACTCTGGACCGAATTCAAAGACTGGATAAAGGAAACGACCAAAGACCACAAACCCCTTACGGCCATTGGTTCCGGAGGGAACATCAACAAATTATTTGCCCTCTCCAGAAAGAAACAAAGCAAACCCATTACGTATGGTAAACTGAAGTCCATCTGCGAACTGCTGGAGGCTTATACCTATGAACAACGCATACGTGAGCTGGGCCTCAAACCCGACAGGGCAGATGTCATTGTTCCCGCATCAAAAATTATGCTTACCCTGATGAAGGTGGCTGAAATAGAAAAGATGTATGTCCCGCAGATAGGTCTCTCCGATGGTATAGTGCACCTGCTTTATGAAAAGCATAAAAGTAAAATTCCTATAGCCTGATAAAATGTATAAGATTACGGTCAACAATAAATTCAGCTTCTCAGTAGAGCCTGCTCCGGATATTAAATCCGGAAAGATAAATGAACGGGCAGAAGTCTGGGACAGCATACAAATTAAAGAAGGACTATTCCATGTCATTAAAGACAATAAATCCTACACGGTTGACATCATAAAAGCGGATTATGCCGGGAAAAATTTTATCATTTCGGTAAACGGCACACACTACAAGCTCTCCCTAAAGGACAAATTTGATGAATTACTGAAAAACCTTGGGATGGATAACCCGGCAGATAAAAAGGTTAACCACATTCCCGCGCCAATGCCGGGAATGGTCATTGAAGTATGTGTTAAGGAAGGCGCAAGCATCAAAAAAGGAGAATCACTCATTGTACTGGAAGCCATGAAAATGGAAAATATTTTAAAATCTCCTGTGGACGGAATCATAAAAAAAGTAAACGTCAGTAAAGGCAGTATCGTTGAAAAAAACCAGATACTTATTCAGTTCGCCTAAAAATTCATTAAACCAGATCAATATCAAACTGCACCAGGTCAACAAACTGCTGCACCCGCCCTTCCACTTCTTTCTGGGTCAGATTCAGCAAGCGCTCAGTCCCAAACTTTTCCACACAAAAAGAGGCCATAGCAGATCCATAGATAATGGCGCGTTTCATGTTCTCGAATGAAACATCTTTTGTACTTGCAATGTAGCCAATAAATCCACCTGCAAAAGTATCACCCGCACCGGTAGGATCAAACACATCCTCCAGTGGTAAAGCAGGTGCATAAAACACCTGCTCCTTATTAAACAACAAGGCTCCATGCTCCCCTTTTTTGATGATCAGGTACTTAGGTCCCATTGCCAATATCTTTTGGGCCGCACGCGGCAGGGAATATTCTCCCGAAAGCTGACGGGCCTCCGCATCATTGACTGCAAGCACATCCACCTTCTTCAACACCCGCTTAAGGTCCTCCAGAGCAACGTCCATCCAGAAATTCATCGTATCGAGCACCACAAGTTTGGGCCGGTTTTTCATCTGTGCCAGCACTTTTTCCTGAACCACAGGAGTCAGATTTCCGAGCATCACAAACTCATCTTCCTGAGCAGAAGCAGGAACTACAGGATTAAAATCGGCAAGCACATTCAGTTCGGTGACTAAGGTGTCACGTGTATTCATATCATTGTGGTAAAGCCCTGACCAGAAAAATGTCTTCTGGCCTTTCATGACTTGCAACCCCTCCATATTCACTCCCTTGCCTTGCAGCATTTTAACTGTTTCCTGTGGAAAATCATCTCCAACTACAGAAACAAGATCAATTTTCTTGGTAAAATAGGAAGCCGAAAGTCCTATATAAGTAGCCGCACCTCCGATAATTTTATCCGTTTTTCCAAATGGCGTTTCAATCGCATCAAACGCTACAGTACCGACAACCAATATACCCATAAGCAGATTTTTATTTTTATTTAATTAATTACGTACCCTGTATTTATTTCAGCAATGTAATATTACCTGTTTTATTAATCGTTGACCCGTTGGAGAGTTTTGCAGTAAATTTATACAACAAAACGCCCTGATCCATTACCCTGCCCCTGTAATTTCCATCCCACGATGCGGTTGCATTATTCGTCCACCAAACCATTTCCCCCCAGCGGTCAAATATCTGTAAAAGCATTTGGGTAACACAGGCTGTACCCCTCACAGCGAATAAATCATTTTCATTATCTCCGTTTGGGGAAAACGCAGTGGGAATAAACACAGGAGGGCAATCTTCAAAAACCGTGATAGTCAGGAATTCTGTCTTACTGCATCCTCCTGAATTTGAAATCTTCAGCGTGTACTGCGTTGTTTCACTCGGGCTTGCAACAGGATCCGGGCAGTTATCACAGTTTAAACCCGTAGCAGGAGTCCAGCTATAGGTATTGCTGCCTGTCAGGGGCAAAACTTTCAGTGTGTCCTTTTGCCCGGGAGGTATTGTTGCTGAGCAGCATGCAACCCCGGATACTCCTGGATTGACAGTAATACTGATGCTGGTGTCTTTTTTACAGCCCCCATTGCTTATCTGGACATTAAAAACCGAGTCCTGAACAGGACTGACAGTTATACTTGCTGATGTCTCTCCGTTGCTCCAGCTATAAGCAATCCCGCCACCGGCCATTAGTATTGTGCTATCTCCGGCACAAATAGTGCTTGTTCCGTTAATAGTGATCGGATGAAGGGTATTAATGCTTATAATTTTTGCTGTATCAAAAGCCAGGCAACCATTCGCATCATTCACTGTTAAAAAGTAAATCCCGGGAACAAGTCCACTATTTATTGCCCCTGCAGCTGCATTGGACCAGGAATAAGTATAGGGAGCTGCTCCTCCGGAACTATTTACAGAAGCAGTTCCCGTATTGGTAGCGCATTCAGAGGGCTGCGTAGTCAGGCTTAAAGATAAATTAACTCCAGCTCCCCCAAGGGTAAAAGAAAGGGTGTCATATTGCTGTTCTCCGGCCGAGCATTTATTTGCAGGATAGGGATTCGGACTATAGATATAGATACTATACTTCCCGGGACAAAGACCTTTATAGAAGACTGTCATGGTATCAAAATTAACGGAATAAGTAGTGGAGTCACTAAAATTAGAGGTGGATAGAAAACCAGTGCTGCCTCCACCTGCAAATATAGTATCAGTGTTAAAACTATTATTAATAAAATGAATACTTCCGGGCAGAGTAACTGGTATAGCTACTTGTCCGTTACAGAGCTTGCAGCCGGTAGGATTAAGTGGCATCTCAACGGGAATCTGGAATAAATTGGGCACAGAATCCACAACAACAGTAAGGGAAGTATCGGATCCACATCCATTATTGGTTTCATGCAGGATAACCTGATACGTTCCCGGCTGAGGGAAATTCCATGAAGGGTTTTGAGTAGAGTCATTCACCTGTCCGTTATTATAAAAGTCCCAGTAATACTTTACACCTGTACCTGACAACGGAACAGATGTATTTGTAAATTGGGTCGGATTCCCGGAACAGGTTTCATTTGCATTAAATGAGGGAATTGGCGGAGGACCATTCGAAGAAGGTACAATCGTAATGTTTAACGTATCAATGCAGGTAGGCCCGGCAGAACTTGTTTCGATCACCTGATAAGTACCCCCACAACTTGCATTCAGGATCTGTTGGGTTGAGGAACCCAGAACACATGGTCCCGACCATTTATATGCCGAAGCCCCGGGGGATCCGGTGATGGTGACGGATTTTTGTCCTTTACAAAACGAAAGGGATGAACTGCTTAAGCTAATATTGCTGCAGGAACAGGTAACATAGGCATATCCAAAATGTGCCCCCAACGAACAATCAGCAGCCTGAAAACGAACTGTAATGCACTGCCCAACATAATTGTATAAGGGCACAAAGACAGTTGTCCATGGACGGCAATAAGCGGTATCCTGGTTAGGGGCATAAAAAACGGCTTGATAGCCGGCCTGTCCTGGCCCTGATACTACAGAATAATTTCCACACCCGGAAGGTATAGGTTTGCCGGATGCATCCAAAACTTCCATTTTAAAAAATGGCTGCTCAAAATAAGTGTGCTGACTCGGATTTTCCAATACAACGGCATATTGAATTGTTAAAACAGGGTTAGAAGAACTTACTGAAAAGGACTGTTCCAACTGACCTACTCCTTGTCCGGTATTAATTCCATCTCCAATCATTGCACAATGACCTCCAAGTGGAGGGGCAAGGGGAATTAATGCGCCGGCAACTGTATCCACACCGGCTGATTGTATCAGGCTTACCTGATACGAACTGGTCGCATTGGGATTAGTAATAGGGAAGATATTCGGATCGTTTGCAGATTGTGTAACTGCACCTGCAGCACCTCCGGTCAGCGAACTGATCACAAAGGAAGCACTACTGTTATTAATTCCAAAATAAGCTGACCAGGCAGACAAGTTTCCATTCTGAAAGCCAATATTGTCGCAGGAAGGATTACAGGTACTCTGCACAACCGGCAAACCTGGATTACTGATTAATTGAGCAAAAACCTGATCGACCGTCAAAAAAGAAAAAAGCAATAAGAGCTGAACACCAACACTTTTCATTGAAGCAAACATAAACTAAATTGTCCTTCCAAATATACAATTTAGTGGTTTTACTTTGTAGCTTTATGCTGAAAGTATCATGTCGCTGAAAGTATCATGTTGCTGAAAGTATCATGTATACTGAAAGAGATGACGGAATTAGGAAAACTAAATACCCTGCGGGTTCTGAAAGAAGTAGATTTCGGGATTTACCTTGATGGACCTCCTTTTGGGGAGGTCTTGATGCCCCGCAGGTATGTACCCAAAAACGCTAAACCGGGCGATGAGCTCGAAGTATTTATTTACCTCGATTCGGAGGACCGCCCCATTGCCACAACAGAAAAGCCCTATGCGATGGCAGGAGAGTTTGCATTGCTCAAAGTAAATGGAACAAATGCAATAGGCGCATTCCTCGACTGGGGATTACCCAAAGACCTGTTGGTTCCTTTCCGCGAACAGAAACAAAAATTAGAAGTCGGGCAATCCTGTGTAGTTTATATTTATGTGGACAGGGAAACTAACCGCATTGTAGCATCCGCCAAACCGGAAAAATTCCTGGACCGGCTTCCCATTGATTTTGAAGAAGGCCAGGAGGTAGACCTGATGATCATCAAACAAACCGATCTTGGATTTAAAGCCATCATCAACACAACGCATACAGGGATGTTATATAAAAGTGAAGTTTTCCAGACATTGGAAAATGGAAGCCAGATGAAAGGGTATATCCGGAAAATACGTCCTGATAAGAAAATTGACCTCATCCTGCACAAACCCGGATATGAAAAGGTAGATGATATTTCAACGGTCATTCTGGATAAAGTAAAATCAGAAGGAGGGTACATAGCCGTTACAGATAAGAGTTCCCCCGAACTGATTCACAGCTTATTCCAAATCAGCAAAAAAACATACAAGAAGGCGGTCGGTGGCCTGTATCGTTCAAAACTGATTGTTATTGAAGAAGATGGGATACGACTATGCACTCCCTGATTCTTTTACGCGGTCTCCCGGGAAGCGGCAAATCCACACTCGCTCATGTACTGAGTGAAAACGGGAAATGTCCTGTCCTTTCCATTGATACTTATTTCACTCATCCCCTGACCGGCGAATACAATTTTGAATTTGAAAAAAATCACCTTGCCTACAAGCAATGCGAAACACGCACAAAAGAAAAAATGGAAGAGGGTTGTGAGAAGGTTGTAGTGGAGAACACGTTTACCATGGATTGGGAAATGGAACCTTATTTTAAACTGGCTGCACTTTACAAGTACTGCATTTTTGTGGTGACGGTTGAAAATCATCATGGCAATTCCAATATTCACAACATTCCAATGGAGCAATTGAAAAAAATGGCAGCGAAGTATAAAGTGAAACTACTTTAAGCAAGCAATGAAGAAATATATTCCATTTGATTTTGTTTTAGATCGCTTAGTCCAACTGGGTCCTATTATAAAACCTATGTTTGGTTGCTATGGAGTTTATATTGGAGAGAAAATAATGTTAATCCTCAGGAACAGAAAGGATCATAGTCTGGATAACGGCGTATGGCTGGCGACCTCCAAAGAATATCATATTAGCCTGAAAAAAGAACTTCCTTCCCTTCGTTCGATTGATTTACTGGGTAATGGGGATACTAATTGGCAGATATTGCCATTGGAGTCGGATGATTTTGAAGAATCTGTCATTAGAACCTGTGAACTGATATTATCAGGAGACGAACGAATCGGGAAAATTCCCAAACCTAAAAAGAAAAAAAAAGGTCCAAAAAAATCCGAATTCAAAAAAAACCATGAATGAAATGAATTTTGACAATTTCTCCATCAGGCTGCTACGTATGTATGATTTATCGGCATACTACCAATTAATCGAAAGGAACAGGAAACGGCTGGAGGATTTTTTTACAGGAACGGTTTCCAAAACACAAACCCTTGAAAAAACTGAGACCTTCTTGAAAGAAATCACTAAAAAAGCGGAAGAGAAGACCTATTTCCCATTCGTTATAGTGGATACCGTCACTGATTTATTTGTTGGTTTTGTGGACTTTAAAAACATAGACTGGAGCGTTCCCAAGGCAGAAATAGGTTTCTATATGGACGAAAAATATGCTGGCAAAGGTTATGGCTCCAGAGCCCTTTCCTTAATTACTGAACATGGGTTTGATGTACTTGGGTTTAAAAAATTGTTCCTTCGAACACATCAAAGTAATTCCGCATCACGAAGAATTGCCGAAAAATGCGGATTTGAAATGGAAGGAACCCTACGCAGAGATTATAAAACCACAGCGGGGGAACTGATTGATTTGCTGTATTATGGAAAACTGTCAAAAGGGTAAATTTTGTCCAGCCTCCCCATATTCGAAGTTATCCCCGAAGTAAAAGCTCTTCTTGCCACAAACAAGATAGTCATCCTGCAGGCTCCGCCGGGAGCAGGGAAATCAACCATATTACCAATTCATTTATTGAATGAACCCTGGATGCAAGGAAAAAAAATAATAATGCTGGAGCCAAGGCGACTGGCTGCCCGATCAGTTGCAAGCCGTATGGCTTCCCTGCTGAAAGAGGATTTGGGAAAAACAATAGGCTACCGGATTCGTTTTGAAACTAAAATAGGTTCAGCTACCCGTATAGAAGTTGTAACGGAAGGCCTCCTGACCCGAATGATGCAAACAGATAATGCACTTAGCGGTATAGGACTGATCATCTTCGACGAGTTTCATGAGCGAAGCCTCCATGCTGATCTGGCATTGGCCCTCTCCCGTCAGGTTCAACAAGTATTAAGAGAAGACCTGCGCATACTAATCATGTCGGCAACAATGGACAGCAATAAGCTCTCCGGTGTATTGGAAGGTGCTCCTGTTGTAAATTCCCAGGGAAGGCAATTCCCGGTCAGAATAAATTACCTGAATACAAATCCATTAGATTATATTCAGCTGAGCATGACCAGGGCCATTCGCCAGGCTCTGGAGGAAAACAAGGGTGATATTCTTGCATTCCTGCCAGGCGCAGGAGAAATTTTACGTACAGCTCAATTACTCAAAGAGGGGCAGGTAAATGCACTCATTTATCCCTTATATGGAGACCTCTCCATGCAGGAGCAACAGAAAGCCATTCTGCCGGACCCCGGAGGAAGGCGAAAAATTATTCTGGCAACCTCCATCGCAGAAACCTCATTGACGATTGAGGGTATAACAGTTGTGATTGACAGCGGACTGTCCCGTGTTCCGAAATTTTCCCTGCAAACCGGTCTTACCCGCTTGGAAACGGTCAAACTGACGAAAGACACAGCAGAGCAACGTTCAGGCCGTGCAGGCAGAATGGGCCCCGGAACCTGTTACAGATTATGGAATGAAGCTGTCCAACTGCACCTGAACCCTCATCGCAACCCCGAAATAACAGATGCCGATCTTGCGCCTTTATTGCTGGAATTAAATCAGTGGGGAATTAAAAACCCGGATGAATTAGCCTGGGTAACAAAACCTCCGGAATCAGCAGTTCGGCAAGCAAGGGAATTACTTCGGCAATTGGGTGCGATTAAGCAATTGGGTGCGATTAGGCAGTTGGATACAATTGCGCAAGATTCCATTACCGAAATGGGAAAAGAAATGGCGCAGCTTCCTACCCACCCCCGCATCGCTTTTATGCTCCTCTTAGCGCGAGCAGAAGACAAGAATACAGGAAGTTCAAATCTTACCTCACTTGCCATAGACATAGCCGCTCTGCTCGAAGAACGCGACCCTCTGTCAAAAGAAGCCGGGGCCGACCTTACCCTGAGGGTGGAAATCCTGCGCAAATCAAGAAACAAAGAATATGTAAATGCAGACCGTAATTTATTGGAACGCATTGACCGGCTTGCAAAATTCTGGCGCTCTTATTTCAAGATTGCTCCTCATTCCGGCACTGGTATTGGCAATTCCGCTCCGGCAGCAGAGGATATTGGGAAACTACTTGCCGCAGCTTATCCCGAACGTCTTGCTAAACAAATTGACAAAAACAAACCGCGCTATCGTCTGGCGAATGGCCGAATTGCAAAGTTAGCGGAAGCCGATCCGCTAATCCATGATGAATGGCTTTCTGTCGCCCACCTCGATGCCGGTTCAGCAGAAGGCAGGATTTTTCTTGCTGCTCCTGTGAATCCGGATGACCTTTTGCACCTCGCTGATTTAAAAGAAGAAATTCATTGGGACACTGAAAAGGGAACGATAAGTGGTGCACTCGAAACACGAATCGGAAACATCATACTTGATCGCAGCCAGTTAAAAAATATTCCCACTGAACAAAAAATTCCAATACTTTGTGAAGCCATTCGCAAAGAAGGTTTGGAGAAAATGCTAAACTTTACTGAACAAGTTGCAGGATGGCAGGCAAGGATCATGAGTTTGGGCGTTTGGAGACCAGCAGAATTATGGCCCGATGTCAGTAACGAACACTTATTGGAAACGATTGAACGCTGGCTTGCTCCATGGCTAAATAACGTAACTAAACGGGAAGAACTAAAAAACATTGACCTCGTCCTGCTGCTTCAGAGCGTATTACCTCCGGATTTAAATCAGCACCTCGATAAGCTTGCGCCAATAAATCTAAAAGTTCCAAGCGGTTCCCTGATTCCTTTGAAGTATTTCATGGACGGAAGAGCGCCTGAGATTCACGTTCGGCTGCAGGAAGTATTCGGCCTTTTGGAAACACCCCTGATCAATGATGGAAGAACTAAAGTATTAATACATCTGCTTTCCCCTGCCCGCAGGCCTGTTCAGGTAACCCAGGACCTGAAAAGTTTTTGGACAACCACCTATTCAGAAGTCAGGAAAGAACTCCGGATTCGCTACCCACGGCATTCCTGGCCGGAAGACCCCTGGACTGCCGAAGCAGTCAGGGGAGTAAAACCAAAAACGAAAAAAGGCTAAAGCCAGAAGATAAAATTTCCGTAAATTCACCACATGAGCGATAAAGTAGTTTTCAGGTTGGTTTTTGCAGTGTCCATAGTAGTATTCTTACTGGTTCTGGTTTTGAACCGCAGATTAATTCCTGCCCCTGAACACTTTCCCTTGTTTATTTATCAACTGCCCAAGCTGCATGCCCTGCTCAACGGAACGTGCAGCATACTGCTTATTTGTACGTTCTTCGCCATCAAGCGCAAAAATATTGCCTTGCATAAAAAGTTGAATATTACCGCTTTCTTTTTATCCTCATTATTTTTAATTTCCTATGTCACTTATCACTACCTGGCCGGTGATACCGCATACCCTGCAGAAAACCCCTTACGCCCCCTTTATCTTTTTATCCTGACCTCCCATATTTTTTTAGCCGCAGTGGTACTTCCCCTTATTCTCTTATCCTTCTACCGGGGGCTACAGGGGCAGATTGAAAAACATAAAAAGCTTGTTCACTGGAGTTTCCCGATCTGGCTTTATGTAACCGTTACCGGAGTAGTTGTTTATTTAATGATATCCCCCTACTATGCACACTAAACGCGCAAAACGCTTATTGATAAACGATAACCGATTACCGATCACCTGTTGTATAATGTTATTAATGCTCCTTTTATCCTTTGATACATTCTCCCAATGCGCCATGTGCAAAGCAAATGCAGAAAGCAGTCTCAGAAATGGCTCCTCCATTGCAAAAGGGCTTAATACGGGCATTTTGTATTTAATGGCTGTCCCTTATCTTATGCTGGGCTTTATTTTCAGGGCACAGATTAAATCATTTTACCTCCGCCTGAAAAACAATTGGAATACAAAATAGCTTTATCAAAAGCTCAAAAATATTGCGCTTATCAGGAGCGCTGTCACAAAGAAATTCGTGAAAAACTTAGCACCTGGAAAATTCTACCCGAACCTGCAGATGACATAATTGCTCAGCTTATTAAAGATAACTACCTGAATGAAGAACGTTTTGCGCTTACTTTTGCCGGTGGAAAATTTCGCATAAAGAAATGGGGAAGAATAAAAATAAGGCTGGAACTTGAGAAGAAAAAAATAAGTGCTTACTGCATTAAGCAGGCACTGGAAGCCATTGAAGAGAAATCTTATCTGCAAACCCTGGATCAACTCCTGAAGGTTCGTGCTAAATCAATAAAACAACTTAACCCCATCCAGCGCAGTTATGCAATTGGGCAATATGCTATTTCGAGGGGTTTTGAGCCGGAATTGGTTTGGGAAAGGGTTTAAATAGTCTTGCTTTGCTTTTGCGAAGCTTAGTCTAGCCTATGCATGTGCTGGCTCAAATAACCTGTGGCAATTTGCCCTGCCTGCCTGGAGGAGCGAAAATAAAAAAAGCTGCCCTTTTTGGGGGCAGCCCTTTTCAAAGAAGTACAAATCAGATTACTTCACAATAATCATTCTCTTGGTAATACGGCTGGTTCCCGCAGTCAGCGTATAAAAATACATTCCTGCCTGAAGTGTACCAGAGTTCAATTGTATGGTATGCACGCCAATTGCCTGCTTGCCTTGTTCGATTGTTTGAACTTTCTGGCCGGTAATATCAAATACTTCAAGGCTTACTCCAACATTTTCCGCCAGTGAATAGTTGATCACAGTTACATCAGAAAACGGGTTAGGAACGTTCTGACTAACATTCAGGTTTGCAGGAGTTATCTCATTGATTCCTGTAAAGCTGCTGGTTTGAGTAAGTTTGTAATAGAATTCATGCGCCTGGTACGAATAACCTAAATTCCACGCCCAGGAAGGAGTGTAAAGAGAATCCCAACCACCTGCATTTCCTCCTGGATCCAGGTTATAACGGGTACTGGTTGGTATGACAGAAGAAACATTCCAGTCGCATGGATGCGACGCCTTACCGTTGCAATAAGTATAAGTACCATATGTACCTTTACCTGCCGCATCTCCATTCACTTCATTGGTGATAATGCCCATCGTATTCATATTATGCCAACCGAAGGTTGTTGTATCAGAATAAGCTGGTCCACCCGATTTAAAGGTAACAGCTGTTGCCAGCAATTTTCCTGCAGCGACGGAAAAACGGTTTGTATTAAAATACTTTACCGGAAATCCAGTGGTAGGGTTAGTTGTTGAGTCAGCAACTGTCAAAGGAATCTTAAAAGTAACTGCATTTTTAGCTATAGGAGCATTTGTTCCATGGGAATATTGCTGCGCATCAAAGAAAACGGTGTCCGAAGCATAATTAGCAGTCTGACCGGTAAAATAATAAGGTCCGACCAGATTACCTGCAGTAGCACTTGAATAAAGCGTAACGATCATGGTATCAACCACAGTAGGAGCAGTAGAACGCAGGTAGTTCAATCCAACTCCCATAGAGTCAACTGTATAAGCGCTCTTTGAATTCAATTGATAGACACCACCAGCTATGTTGGTAGCGTTTAACACAAAATCTGAAGATTTAACATCCAGAATTTGTGCTGCGCTTTCAAATTGTATATGTACTGTAGTTGTGTAGTAATTTTTAAGCAGTGGCAGGGAGTCAAAATTTAACGGTAACCAGTTTACATAAGAAATATTACCTGATTGTGCATTTGCAGCATCAGCGTAACTTAACCAGTAAACAACTGTATCTGCGGAGGCCGTAGCCATCTGAACATTACTGGTTCTGGCTTTTCCGGCAATTTTTTTTCCGTTCATCGCCTTTTGCAGCTGATTCACATGCTTAATACCTGGAACAAATTCCACTTGCGCAAAAGCAGCCCCTGCAAGTATCACTGACGCAATAAACAAAGTAACTTTTTTCATTTTAAATTGATTTTTAGATATGACGTTATTCCTATTTATTCTCGGTTACGAAGTTAATACTTTCCTCATTAATATCAAAATACTGTTCCAGAGGCGGGCATGAACATATCAGGTTCCGGTCCCCCTGCGCATTATCCACCCTGGCAACGGAAGGCCAGAACTTATTATCCTGCACCCATTTTAAAGGATAAGCAGCCTTTTCCCTGGAATAACTGTGTGTCCAGTCTGAGCAAACGACAGATTTAACAGTATGGGGAGCATTCTTAATTACATTGTCCAAGGCATCGTATTTGCCTTCAGCAATCTCCTGTATTTCTTTACGAATGGAAATCATGGCTTCACAAAAACGATCCAACTCAGTCCTTGACTCACTTTCAGTCGGTTCTATCATAAGTGTGTCATGTACCGGAAATCCTACGGTAGGAGCATGAAAGCCATAATCCATCAGGCGTTTCGCAATATCCCCTACTTCAACTCCTGCGCTGCGCTTAAAATCCACACAATTGAGTATCATTTCATGAGCCACCCTTCCGTTTTTGCCGACATATAATATGGGATAATGATCTTTCAACACTTCCTTCATGTAATTCGCATTCAGTATGGCCAGTTGGGTTGCTTCAGTCATTCCCTCAGCTCCCAGCATCTTTATATAACCATAGGAAATAATCAGTATCAGTGCACTTCCCCAGGGAGCGGCAGAAACAGCAGAAATCCCTTGCTCACCGCCTGTTTTTACCAAAGTATGTGAAGGCAGAAAAGGAACGAGGTGCTTCGCAACTCCAATTGGACCCATTCCTGGCCCTCCTCCTCCATGAGGAATAGCGAATGTCTTATGCAGGTTCAGGTGACAGACATCAGCCCCAATGTTACCGGGATTCGTAAGACCTACCTGTGCATTCATATTGGCCCCATCCATATATACCTGTCCTCCGTTCCCATGCACAATTTTTGTGATCTTCTGAATGCTTTCTTCAAAGACACCATGAGTTGAAGGATACGTGACCATGAGACAGGAAAGCTGATCCTTATAGGTCTCCGCCTTTTCTTTCAGGTCATTTACCTCAATATTGCCCACTGCATCACATTTAACCACCACAATTTTCAGACCGGCCATAGCTGCACTTGCAGGGTTAGTACCATGGGCCGATGAAGGTATTAGAGCAATATTCCTGTGTCCTTGCCCTCTTGAATTATGATACGCCCGGATAACCATCAAACCTGCATATTCGCCCTGAGCGCCGGAATTTGGTTGAAAGCTCATGGCGGCAAAACCAGTGATTGCTGATAAGTCTTTGTCTAATTCTTTGAAGATTTGCTGATACCCTTTCGTCTGATCAACCGGAGCAAAAGGATGAATGTTGGCAAACTCGGGCCAGGTTATAGGGAAAAGTTCAGATGCAGCATTCAATTTCATGGTGCAGGATCCAAGGGGTATCATGGAATGCGTAAGTGAAAGATCTTTGTTCTCCAGACGCTTGATATACCTCATCAGTTCGGTTTCGGAATGCCAGGAATTAAAAACAGCATGGGTCATGAACAAGGACTTTCGATGCGCGAAAGAAACCAGCAAAGGCGAGCGATGGGAGCTAATCTGCTCCACTGAAATTTGTCCGGGTTGTCTTCCCATCAATTCTGCAAAAACGGAAATGATATCATTCACATCATCAGAGCCGGTCGTTTGATCCAAAGCAATGATAACCACATCATCCCCGGAGTATCTGAAATTAAGTTCATTTTTCAGCGCGATCGCTTCAACCTGTTTGCACGTAAAACCAGTCGGCAGTTTTAGCTGAAGCGTATCAAAAAACAGCTCGTGCTCCACAACACAGCCGGCCTTTCGCAATTCCTGCGCCAGCAGACAGGTGGAAAAATGTACCTGCTCTGCGATTCCTTTCAGACCTTTAGGGCCATGGTAGACGGCATACATGCCGGCCATGATAGCAAGCAAAGCCTGTGCTGTACAAATGTTGGAAGTAGCCTTATCCCTGCGTATATGCTGTTCACGGGTTTGCAAGGCCATGCGCAATGCCGGATTTCCCTGTGCATCAACCGATACGCCAATGATTCGCCCCGGCAGCAACCGTTTGTATTCCTCTTTACAGGCAAAAAAAGCTGCATGCGGACCTCCGTAACCCATTGGCACACCAAAACGCTGGGAGTTGCCAAACACCACATCAGCACCCCATTCCCCCGGAGGAGTTAAAAGGGTTAGTGCCAGAAGGTCTGTTGCCACAGCCAATGCAGCATCAGCTGTCTTCAGGCGCTTTACAAAACCTGAAAAATCCTGAACAGCACCATTCATTGCCGGATATTGAACCAAAGCTCCGTATATCTTATCACTCAACTGAACCGTTTTCCAGTCTCCTGTTTCAATTTTGATTCCCAGCGGCAAGGCCCTGGTCTTAAGCACATCCAGTGTCTGAGGATAAACTTCCTCTGACACAAAAAATACATTTGCATCCCGCTTTTGAGATTCCTTCGAACGATTACTGTACAGCATAACCATAGCCTCGGCTCCTGCTGTTGCCTCATCCAGTAAAGAAGCATTGGCAATTGGCAAACCGCATAGATCAATTACCATCGTCTGAAAATTCAATAAGGCCTCCAGCCTTCCCTGAGAAATTTCCGCCTGATAAGGCGTATAGGCCGTATACCAGCCCGGGTTCTCCAGTATGTTCCGCTGTATGACTGAAGGGACAATCGTTCCGGAATATCCCAAACCAATATAGCTGCGGAATACTTTATTTTTGGAAGCTATCTTTTTTAAGCTTTTCAGGTACTGAAATTCGCTCAGTCCGGCCTTGATTTTTAAAGGCTTCTTCAGGCGTATGCCATCCGGAATTGTCTGCGCTATTAATTCGTCTGCCGAAGCAGCTCCAATTTTGCGAAGCATCTTATTTATTTCTGTTTCACCGGAGCCGTTGTGGCGGTTTGCAAATTTGTCTTTATACATAATACAGGCCTGATTTTTTTGGGGACTCAAAGTTAAGAAAAAGTAAAGAAGCACTATTCATTTTTTGTGTTCCAATTAAATGCCTTAATTGCCTGCCTTAATTTATCTTTACACCCATTGAAAAAACTGCAGACACTCAAGGACTTCCTGTTATTCAGCAACCTGTTTGTAGCTTTCTGTGCTTCAGCAATTACTGTCCAGACCTATTTAATTTATGCAATTAAACCAAGCCCGGCATACGTACTCTTTGTGTTTTTTGCAACGCTTTTCCTGTACAATTTTCAGCGGCTAATACTCAGTCCACAGTACAACAAAGCCCCGGGATCATTACGACATTCATGGATAGTGGAACACAAAAGAACATTGATTGTTCTTACATTTTTTTCAGCTTGTGGAATGCTGGTCAGTATCCGTTTTCTCGGATGGAACATTCTAAGAACGATCATTCCGCTTGGCATTATTTCGGTTTTATATTTTCTGCCCGGAATCCAGCTGAGGAAAATTCCTGTCATTAAGTCTTTAATGGTGGCGCTTATCTGGGCTCTGGTCAGCGTATTCATACCGGTTCAGCTAAGCGGGAGGAATATGTTACATACCTCCGTGCTTCTTTTAATCACAGAAAGAGCCCTTTTCTTCCTGTCACTTTGTGTAGTTTTTAACATACGCGATATGGACCACGACCGGCTTTCCAATGTTCGGACGATTCCGTCCATCTATGGGGTCAATACAGCTATTTTAGCCGGATTATCAGGGATTGTTGCAACAGGAATTTGCACCTTCTTATTATTTCTTCGGGGCACCTACTCCGCTCAAATTGTCCTTGCAGTATTTACTTCTTTGGTAATTACTTTCCTGCTTATCCTGAAATGCAAAAAGGGAAGTAACGAAACCTATTATTTACTTGGACTGGATGGCATGCTCCCCCTGCAGTTAATGATTGTCTGCCTTTTCAATCTTTTTTAAGGTTTCGGTAAAAACATAAGCCGTTTTCATCAGATCGCTCTCCGTATGAGCTTCAGAGACAAACCCTACCTCATATCCTGAAGGGCCAAGATATACTCCAAGTTCAAGCAGTTCACGGTGAAGCACCTTAAAATGCCGCATGCTGTCTGCATCTATATCGGCAGCAGATTGAATTTTTGGTTTGTCCGTAAAAGCAATCCAAAAAACGGAACCGATGGAAAAAAATTTCCATTTAACCTGACCGGCGTTTTCATTTCCCGGACTCATATTATCCTTAATCTGGGCAATCAGAAATTCGGTTTTCGAACGGAGTTTGTCATAAAAACCAGGCTTTAAACATTCCTTTAATTGTGCTATTCCGGCAGACATGGCAACAGGATTGCCGCTAAGTGTGCCGGCCTGATAAACATTCCCGTCAGGAGAAATGTGATGCATGATTTCAGAGCTCGCTCCGTATGCACCAACAGGCAGGCCTCCTCCGATAATCTTCCCATAAGTAAGAATATCCGGTTTAATATTATAAAAGCCAGCTGCACCCGTAAAACCTAACCGGAAGCCACTGATCACTTCATCAAACAGTAAAAGTGTTTTGTTTTCCGTACAGATTTCGCGCAAAAACTGCAGATATTCCGCATCCTGCACCAACAATCCATTATTTGCAGGGACCGGCTCAATGATCACACAGGCAATCTGATTTTTAAATTTAGCAAATGCTTCCTGCACTGCTGCCTTATTATTCAATGGAACAACAATCGTTTCATCCACAAAACATTTGGGAACTCCGGCAGAAGAAGAATTCCCAAAGGTCACCAGTCCGGAGCCGGCTTTCACAAGCAGTGAATCGCTGTGTCCATGGTAACACCCTTCAAATTTCAGAATTTTATCCCTTTTCGTATATCCCCTTGCCAGTCGTATGGCGCTCATGACGGCTTCCGTACCAGAGCTCACGAAGCGAATTTTTTCCAGAAAAGGGTTATTGCCGATAATTAATTCGGCCAGTTCATTTTCCAAAGCCGTAGGAGCGCCAAAGGAACTGCCATTTTCCACAGCATATTTTACTGCGTTTACCACTTTCGCATGAGCATGACCAAGTATAAGTGGCCCCCAGGAGCAGCAATAATCAATAAATTCATTTCCGTCTGCGTCCCAGATACGTGACCCTTTACCCCTTTGAATAAACAAAGGCGAGCCTTCCACAGAGCGGAATGCCCGGACAGGGCTATTCACCCCGCCTGGAAAATAGGTTTTCGCTTTTTCATACAATTCATTTGATCTTTCTCTTTCCATGCTGCAAATATACCTACTTGGCATTAAATGAGCGTACATTATCTTTACTTCGTAAATCCAATTATGCTCATTATATATACCTTTGAATCTTATCCGCGCTCAAACCAGAATACAGATGCAATTTGAAAACACCCTGAACTTTGCAAAACAAATGGATCGAAAAGATCCCTTGAAAAAATTCCGTGGTCGCTTTATCATCCCAAAGCACAAAGGGAAAAATGTGATTTATTTTACCGGGAATTCCCTGGGACTTCAGCCAAAAACAGCAGCAAAATACATACAGCAGGAGTTGACAGATTGGGCCAAATTTGGTGTCGAAGGCCATTTCAAAGCTAAAAATCTATGGTACTCCTACCATGAGTTAGTTGCAGGGCCCTTGGCAGAGTTGTCCGGCGCCAAAAAGGAAGAGGTTGTAGCGATGAACCAGTTGACGAGTAACCTCCATTTTCTGTTTGTTTCATTTTACCGTCCGGAAGGCAAAAGAATCAAAATTTTATGCGAAGCGCATGCATTCCCATCTGATCAGTACCTGCTGGAATCCCAGCTAAAATTTCATGGGTTCGACCCTGCAGAAGCGCTCATTGAAGTTTCCCCGCGCAGAGGCGAATATACAATCCGCACGGAAGACATTCTATCAGCCATAGAAAAGCACAAAGAGGAACTGGCCCTGGTCTTTATAGGTGGAGTCAATTACTATTCCGGGCAGGTGATGGATATGAAAACCATTACCGAAGCAGGCCATCAGGCGGGAGCTCTGGTAGGCTTTGACCTGGCACATGCGATTGGGAATATCTGCCTTGATCTGCATAACTGGAATGTGGATTTTGCGGCCTGGTGTTCCTACAAATACCTGAATTCAGGTCCTGGCTCAGTTGGAGGAGCTTTTATTCACACTAAACACCACCGCTCCGAATTACAGCGTTTTGCCGGTTGGTGGGGGCATGATAAAAATAGCCGGTTTAAAATGGAAAAAGGGTTCTCCCCTATTCCGACTGCAGAAGGCTGGCAATTGAGTAACGCACCCGTTTTCAGCATGGCTATACACAAAGCCGCCCTTGCTGTTTTTGAGGAAGCCGGCATCAGCAGGATCATTGAAAAAAGCAATAAACTAACCGGGTACCTCCGGTTTATTATTGATGGAATAAATAATAAAAGTAATGTATTGGAAATACTTACGCCCGAAACGGCAGGGTCTCAGCTTTCAATCAGCGTTCACAGGCAGGGCAAAGAGGTATTCAGGAAATTGATTTCAAAAGGAATAATGGCAGACTGGAGAGAACCCAATGTCATTCGGGTAGCACCAGTACCCCTCTATAATTCGTTTGAAGATGTATTCCGATTCGGAGAGGTACTTCTTAAATCATTCACCTGAACCCCGGTCACCGATCACCGGAAACTGATCACCGGAAACTGATCACCGGAAACTGATCACCGGAAACTGATCACCAATCACCAATCACCAATCACCAATCACCAATCACCGATCACTGATTACCGAACCTTAGGCTTATTTTTAAACTTAAGCCCGAACATGATTTCCTGTGAATCAATTCCAAATTTAGCAATCGTAGAAATCGGGATATCGTATGAATAAGCAATCAGTAAATAATCCTGATAGGTATACCCAGCCATAATTGAAAATGCATCGCCTGACCGAAAAGATGCTCCCAGCCATACCATTTTCTTATAAATAGCCCGGAACCCAATATCCACCTGCACCGGCACCGGACTTACATAATTCAGCAAAAAGGAAGGTTCAAGGCGTATGTTATCCGATACATCGTATTTATACCCACCGGTAACAAAATAATGCGTAGACAAAGTACTTATAGTGCTTGAAGTATAGTCAAAAAACTTCAGTTGGGCCTGATAGATCTGGGGAATGGAAAGTCCAACATAAAATTTATCTGAGTAAAACAATGCTCCAAACCCAATATCAGGAACAAACACCGATTGAAATCCTGTTCCAAGAGCCGGGTCATTCTGGTCATGCAGGGTAATCTGAGTACCGTCAACAGAAAATTGCTGAAGACCGCCCGAAAGGCCAAGAGACAATTTCAATTTCTCTGTAAGCTTAACATGATAAGCATACGACAAATCAAATCCGATTCTGCTGGTTGGTCCGGTAACGTCAGAATAGACATAGCCTCCATATCCCATGTTTTTATTTTGCTGAGGCCCGTCCCCGCTTAAAACATAAGTCCGGGGAGCACCTGGAATTCCAACCCATTGATAACGGTTATTGGACTTCACCTCAAAATCATCCCCAATGCCGCTTAGGGCAGGATTCAGCACAAAATCATTGAGTATGTAATTGGTATACTGAGGCAATTGCTGAGCCACCATGCAGTTCTTAATGCTCAAAACAAAAATGAATATGTAAATTATCTTTCTCATCTCATAATTGTTAAGGGTCCTGTCAATGGAGCAGGGAACCTGCTGTCATGCAGTTGAATAACATAATAATAGGTTCCAACAGGTATATCCTGTCCATTGTATCTGCCATTCCAGGGTACCGGATATCCAGGGGCAGAAGTAAATAAAAGTACCCCCCAGCGGTTAAACACCTCCACAACGCAATTGGGAAATTTATCCGAATTGTCAATAATCCATGTATCGTTTTTCCCATCATTATTCGGCGTAAAGCCATTGTCTATAATAATATTCGGAACAACCGTAATCAGAACCGAATCACTTCCTTTACAACCATTCTGGTCCTTTACAGTCACTATATACAGCGTAGTGATAAATGGTGTCGCAAGAGGATTGGCAATGATGCTGTCAGAAAGGGATTGCCCAGGTGTCCAGCTAAAGGAAGCCCCGGCAGATGTTGTTGTAGGAGTTCCGCCTACAAGGGTTGACTGCAGGATGAATACCGATTGGGCAGAGCCGGCATTCACGACAGGCAATGGATTTACATGAACGGAAACAGTATCTGAATCCGAACAGATTCCATTTACTGCGACCAATAAATAATCTGATGTTCCTATGGATGGCTTAACACTGGTCACCTGGGAAGAACTGATGAGAGACAATGATGGGAAATTGAGCCATTGGTAAGATTGGGCAAACAGGCTTAAATTCCCGTTCAGAATAACACTGCCTCCCAGACAGAAAGAAGTATCTGCACCGGCTCTGGCAATCACAGTTGTTTTAGCTGCTACAAATACAGAATCCTGTTTTGTACATCCATTTCCATCATTGACGACTACTGTATATGTCCCGATTGGCACTCCTGCAAGGTTCTGACCGGAGGAAATAAATCCACCCGGGCCGGTCCAGGCAAATGTATAGACACCTGTACCACCCCTGATTTGAATTGTAACTGCTCCGTCTTTGGTAGTATTACAACTTGCTGAATCTGATAAAGGCATAACCGTTATTGGGCGCGGAGCGCCTACACTATCCGTTTGAATAGCAGTACAACCTTTGGCATCCGTTAGCGTAACAGAATAAGGTCCTGCTTTCAGGGGGCTTGCTAAGGCACCAGTACCAGAGAAAGCTGACCAGGAGTAGAAATACGGGAGAGTGCCTCCTGAAGGTACAATTGTTATACTGCCATTTGAATCCTTCACACAGCTTACCTTGGTAACAGTAGCGATAGAAAATTCCAAAGGCAAAGGAGCAGTAATAGTAACAGAACCGGCAGCCATGCATCCACTGATGTCAGTAACCTGTACAAAATAAGTTGAATCGCAAAGTGATCCTACAGTTGCGGTAGTTGCTGAAGTAGGGTCATTCCAGGAATAAAGATATCCGCCTGCTCCACCTGTGGCATTCACAATTCCAACACCGTTGCATTTGCCTGGGCATGTTACAGCTGAGTCAGACAGGATTAAGCGGGGAGCCGGTCTGTCATTCAATTCAATAAAAGTGCGTTGGGTACATCCGGATCCGTCCGTTACAGTGACTACATACTCACCCGCACCCAGACCAAAAACAGGGTTGAGAGAGCCTGCAATTCCATTGCTCCATGCGAAGGTATAAGCTGATCCGGATCCTCCGGAAACAAAAAGGAGGATTGAACCATCCGCAACTTTACAGATACTTGGTTGTGTCAGTACGGGAACAATTAAAATCTGAGCAGGCGCTGCAATTTGTATGGTATCCGTTAAAATACAACCATTGGAATCGGCAATCTGAACAAAATTTGTCCCGGAACAAAGGCCTGTCACAGAAGAGGTGGTCTGTCCGCCCGGCAGCCAGTCATACGTATAGGGTCTCACACCACCAACCGGGGCCACCTGGGCTGTTCCGTTACATGCTCCGAAGCATTGTACTGCTGTGCTTGATTTGCCGGACGCCGTTGCCCCACCGGAATTACTAAGCCCCAATTGAAAGGCCGAACTGCAACCGAGACTATCACTGACAGTAAGGGATTGCACACCTGCACATAAGCCAACTGCTGTAGAAGAGCTGGAACCATTACTCCACAGATAAGTCAGTGGGCCTGCTCCTCCGCTTACCTGGACAGAGATTTGACCGTTACAAACCCCACATGTTGCGAGGGTAACAACATTTGACACATTAAAGTGAACAGAATTGTTTGTAATACTGATCGCTTGAGAAGCCTGACATCCGTTTCCGTCACTTACAGTTAAGGTATAGCTTCCTGCACATAAATTCTTCAATGCAGAGCTTGTTCCCCCGTTACTCCAGTTAAAGGTAAAAGGCAATGTTCCTCCAGCGGGAGAAGCGAATGCAGTCCCGTTGCATACCCCGGCACAACTTGCAGAAGTACTGACAGGGGTATTAAAAATCAATTGCAGGGGTTCAGTTATAGTGACCGAATCAGCGGTTATACAACCTATTTTATCATTCACCTGAACAAAATGGGTTCCTGCACAAAGATTCCTGACTGTATCCGTGCTGGCCACAGCAGGCGCAAGCCAGGAGTAGGTATATCCACCCGCTCCTCCGGAAGCCGTAACAATTCCCACTCCATTGCATTTGCCAAAGCAGGTAATCGCACTGTCTGACATAACCAATACAGGTGCAACTTTATCATTCAAGGCAATAACTGAAGTCTGTGTACATCCTGACCCATCCGTAACCGTAACAGAATAAGCCCCCGCAGCAATTCCTAAAACAGTAGCCCCGGCACTGCCGGTATTCCAGGAATAAGAATAACCCGATCCTGATCCTCCTGAAACAGTCAGAATAATTGAACCATCTGCTGTTTTACAGGCACTGGGCTGAGTCACAGCTGCAATGATACTGATGACAGGATGAGAGCCCACAGGAATAGAATCCACCAGCTTACATCCGTTCGAGTCCGTTATCTGAACAAACCCCAATCCGGCGCATAATCCATTGACAAAAGAACTTGTCGAACCAGAGGGTAGCCAGAAATAAGAATACGGAAGTGTTCCACCCACAGGAGACACAGAAGCCTTTCCATTGCAAAGCCCAAAACAACTGTCTCCGGAAATAATCTTTCCGGAAGATACGGGTCCTCCAATATTGCTGACAGGAAGGTTAAAACTAAGCTTACATCCAAAACTATCCGTTACATCCACGCTTTGCAATCCGGCACATAAGCTGGTTGCTGTATTCCCGGTAGCAGCGCTGCTGCTCCAGAGATAGCTGAAAGGCGCCGTTCCTCCGTTCACTGTCACAACTGCCTGCCCGTTACAAACGTTGCAGGTTGCCGCATTTACCACACTTTGCAAGGTGAAGGGGGCATTCAGAACCGGAATGGTAATTACCTGAACAGCGGAACATTTATTGGAATCTGTCACCGTAACCGTAATCTGTCCCAGACCCAGTTTCGACACTTTTGGCCCTGTTAATCCATTGCTCCAGGAATAGGAATAGGGTAATGTGCCTCCAAAAGGCAATGCTTCTGCAGAACCATTTAAGGCCTGAGCACAGCTAACCGGAGCAATTCCAGCCGGCCCAAGCACTAAAAGTGAAGGTTCTGTTATCGTTACGGTACTGAAAGAAGTACAGGAGTTTTTATCCGTCACGGTTACCGTATAGGAGCCGGCACACAGACCGCTAACAGAAGTAAGGCCGGTAGCACCACTGCTCCAGTCAATAGCAAAAGGCCCCGATCCTCCGCTAATCGTCACAGAGGCAGTACCATTGCAGGATCCTTTGCAGGTACCATCCTGCTTACTGATCGTCAGCACCGGGGCATTATTATTATTCAGCGGAATCGTGGCTGTCTGCGTGCAGGAACTTGCATCCGTAATAGTCACGTTATAGATTCCTGAAGACAGACCGGTAATTGTTGCAGTTGTTGCCCCCGAAGGAGGATTCCAGGAATACGTATAACTACCTGCACCTCCGCTTGTCTTGAGAACTATTTGCCCGTTGCTGACTCCGCAAACAGCCTGTGTAACAGCTGGGGTTGGTTGAATCTGTGAAGGAGACCTGATAATAACAGAATCTGTACGTATGCATCCATTACCATCAGTTACCTGTATCAGATCAAGACCACCAGGCAATCCGGACAGGGTATTGGAAGCAGGACCTGAAGGAAGCCAGAAATAGGTATACGGGAAAGTTCCACCCTGGCCGGTAACAGTAGCCGAACCATCGCTGATTCCAAAACAACTGGCTGGAACGGTATCTATGATTGATTTAGTGGGGCCATTGATGTTATTCAGAGGAATATTAAAGGTTTGTGTACATGCAGCGGAATCACTGACCTTCAGCACGTACAATCCTGCGCAAATTCCGCTTATGGTCTGTCCGGTCGCTCCACCTACCCCCCATGTATACGTATAGGCCGGAATTCCGCCGGATACTGTAACTGAAATTTGCCCGTTGCAAATGCCACATGTAGCCTTTGTTATTGAATCAGTTTGGGTAATGACCTTGGGTTCGGTGACAAGAATAGCTTGAGTAATCGTACAACCTTTGCCATCTGTAACACTAACCGTATAGGCCTGAGCGCAGAGACTGGTCAAAGTGGCGGCGGCAGCTCCATTGCTCCAGGTAAATGTATAGGGATTTGTCCCTCCACTCATGTTCAGACTTACTATACCGGTGCATAAACCCTGGCACAGCGGATTCGTTTTTTTGACTGCCGCAACGAGCACATTTGTTATTCCGATAGTTATGTTTGTGCTATCCTTACAGGAATTAGCATCAGTTAGTGTAAGCGTATAATTGCCCGCACACAAAAAGTTTACAGTAGCTCCTGTAGCACTATTACTCCAGATATAAGTATACGGAGGAGTATCACCTGTAGGCGAAACAAAAGCACTTCCATCACATTTTCCGCTGCAGGAAGCATTTTTCGGGCTTGAGTCAAACACGATAGCTCCAGGTTGAAGGATGCTGACAGGAACATTCAGTTCACAACCGGCGTGATCCGTAACCACAAGGGTATAGGATCCTGCACACATTCCGCTACGGGTAGGTGCAATACTGTCAACATCTGTCCAGGAATAAGTAAATTGAGGGGTTCCACCTGTTGCTATAATGTTTGCAGTACCAGTACAGGCCCCATTGCATTTGACAGGTGTGATAATCTGCGATTTCAGGGAAGGAGCATTGAGGTTGTTTACCGGAATAATAAAATTTCCCGTACAGCCATTTGTATCTGTTACGGTAAGTGAATAATTACCGGCAGCCAGACCGCTTAGAAACGAAGAAGCACCGGAAGGTTTCCAGGAATAAACATAACCCGGATTGCCGCCGGAAGGGACCACATTTATGGACCCGTTGGATTTGGAACAATTCGCTCCTGTAATCGTTGTATCTATTGTAATCGGTACCGGTGGAATCAAGGTTACAGACTGCGAGGATGTACAGCCATTTTTATCTGTTACTGTTACAACATAGGTACCGGCAATAACTGAATCAATTTTTTGAGCATGAGAACCGGTGCTCCATAAAAATGCATAAGGGCCTGTACCTCCTGTTGCATTTCCCAGAGCTGTATCCGTTCTTATGCCATGACAATTCGGATTTATACTCTTGGTATTGGCAACCAGCAGTGCAGGTTCAGTAATCACAGCGCTTGTGGTAAGTGTACAGGCATTCGCATCCGTAGCCGTCACTGTATATGTACCTGGAATCAGAGACGAAATTGTTAATCCCGTTTGCGCATTACTCCAGACCAAATTGATGATACCGGTACCTCCTGAGACTGCAACATTCACAGATCCGTTTCCGGCTCCCTTACAACTTACATTTACAGCATTAACTGAAGTAAATGACAAGGCAGATGGCTGATTGACAGTAGTGCTGGCAGTAAATGTACAACCATGTTTATCAGTTATTGTGACAGTATAAGTGCCAATAGACAAACCAAAAGCCGTCGAACCTGTTCCTCCGGCAGGCGTCCATGTGTACTTGTACCCGGGAGTCCCCCCGCTTGCTTTTATGAAAGCCGTGCCATCTGCTCCTCCGTTACAAAGATCATCCGTTTCACCGATGATTCCCTTCAGAGCTAGTGCAGGCTCGACAATAGTAGTGTTTGAAGTAGAAGTACAGCTGTTTGCGTCTGTAACTGTAACGGTATAGGGGCCTGCACAAAGGTTGGAGGCAATGGAATCTATTTGCGGGGGTATTGTTGACCAGGTAAAGGAATGGGGAGGCGTTCCCCCGAATCCGGTTGCTACTGCGCTGCCGTTACAGGAGCCTTTACAGGATACATTTACTGCAAAAATGCCAGAAGTAAGTATCGCAGGCTGGGTAATTACTGCATTATTAATGCTGTCACAATTATTCGCATCCGTGACGGTAAACGTATAGGTATTGGGGACCAGAAGGTTTATGGAAGCACTTGTCTTGCCGTTACTCCAGGAAAAAGTATAGGGGCTGGTTCCTCCGCTTGGAGTCAGGGTAATCTGACCATCCCCGGCACCTCCGCAACTCACATCCTTGACAAATGGATTAGGAGAAATATGGGTGGGCTGAGTTATTCCCAGTGTATCAACCTTAAAGCAACCGGAGCCGTCCTGAACCGTAACAGTATAAATTCCCACACATAGTCCGTTAACAGTAGCCGCAGTAGATCCGGTACTCCAGCTAAAAGAGAAAGGTATAACCCCGGTTGGCGTTATGGTGGCAGTACCATTGCATTGCCCGAAACACTTAGCTTCCGTTCGGGCTTTAGCCAATGTTGCGCCTGATACATTGCTGATGTTAAATTTGAACACTGTATCACAGGTCACACCGGATGAAAGTGAAAGTGTGTACGATCCGACCGCCAGACTGCTGACCGTTTCACCGGTTGCCCCTGTTGACCAGGAAAAAGTATAGACTCCGGCCCCACCCGAAGGAAGAACGCTGATACTACCATCATTGGTATGACAGGTAGCGTTGCCAATTGTGGGAATAACCTGCAGGGCTGCAGGCTGAGTAATGATAACAGTATTTGTTTGTAAACACGCATTCGCATCCCTGACACTGACAGTAAAGGTTCCTGCACATAAATTGCTTGCCGTGGCAGAGGTAGTGCCGTTCGACCAGGAAAATGCATAAGCACCAGTGCCTCCCGTAGGAACAGATAATGCAGAGCCATCGCAATGACCCTTGCAGGAAGTATTTGCAGGAGGATTAATAGCAGGGACCAGCAGGGCCGGATCAACCAACGTTACATTGGAAGTATTGGAACAACCGTCAGCATCCGTAGCGGTCACAGTATAACTTCCAGCACATAAACCGGATATGATTTGAGTAGTGGGACCGGTATTCCACGCAAAGGTATAGGGAGTAATTCCCCCTGATGTAACAGCTTTTATTTTTCCGTTACAGGCATGAAAACAACTTATAAACGTAACAGAATCCGTCACAGTCAGGCTTAATATGGGATTTACCGCAATTGTGCTTGTTTCAGTACAGGCCTTACTATCGCTGACCGTTACCGTATACACTCCACCGCATAAGCCTGTTGCCGGGTTTGAAGTTTGCCCAGAAGCAGCAGCCGACCAGCCAAAGGTAAACGGAGGACCATTCCCGCCCCCCAGGGCAGTCACAGTCGCAGTGCCATTGCACAAATTGCAAAAGGTAGCAGTGGATTTCATTGTATTCGTTATCGGAACAGGCTGTGTAACAGTAACAAACTGAGTAAATTTGCAGGCATTGGCATCCGTCAGCGTAACAGAATAAGTTCCCTGAAGGAGTCCGCTTGCAGTTTGGCCGGTTCCTCCGGCAGGGCTCCAGGTATAGGAATACTGGGGAGTTCCGCCGCTTGGAGTAATAAAAGCCTGACCACTTGCTCCTCCGTTACAGACCGCAGGGATTTCCCCGATTACCCCGGCAAGCACATTTGGCTGTGTGATAGTAAGAGTGTCTGTTGTTGTACACAGGTTATTATCCGTCAGGGTAAGCGTGTACTTTCCGGGAGCCAATGATGAAATATTCTGGGTGGTCTGTCCGTTGGACCAGGCAAAAGTATAAGGATTCGTACCTCCACCCGGAGTGCTGACAATCGACCCGTTATTCAAACCAAAACAAGTTACCTCAGTAGGCGTTAAACTGAGGGTAAGTAAAGCCGGCTGGGTAAGCACAGTTGTGGAAGTAGCTGTACAACCTTTGGAATCAGTAACGGAGACCGTATATGTATTCGGGCAAAGAGAACCCACTGTTGAACCGGTGGCTCCTCCGGGGCTCCAGGAAAATGTACTCGGGAGCGTTCCGCCGGATGGAGTGGCATTTACCGTTCCATTGCAGGCATTCTTGCAAAGTATATTGGTACCGGCTGCAGCAACCGTAAAAAGAGCGGGTTGGGTAATAGTGGCAGAAGTTGTGGCAGTACAACCGTTCAGGTCAGTAACTGTAACCGGATAAGTGCCTGTGCAAAGAGCTGACTGATTGATGCTGGTGGAGCCTGCCGGATTACTCCAGGAATACGCAAAGGGCGAGGTCCCCCCTGCTGTAGCAGTGACAACCGTTCCATCACATACCCCGTGACAGGAATCATTTGTTGCAACATTACTGAGTGTCAATACCAGTGGTTGTGTAATAGTCACATTAGAGGTGGCTGTGCATAAGTTCGCATCCGTCACCGTCACCGTAAAACTTAAATTACAAAGGTTGACCTGGGCAGCAGTCGTAGGGCCATTGGACCAGGTAAACGTGTAAGGAGCTGTTCCTCCGGTAGGAGAAGCCAAAACAGTGCCATTACATTTCCCGTTGCAGGTCACATCTGTTTTAGTTGCATTTGCTGCAAGCAGGGCAGGCTGGGTAACAGCTACTGTAGAAGTAGCCGTGCACAAGTTCGCATCCGTAACAGTCACTGTATAAGTTGAAGGAACACTAAGACATAACCCTCCAGCCGCCACTCCTGTCATTCCTCCGGGACTCCAGGAAAATGAATAGGGAGCCAGTCCTCCTGAAGGATGGGCATTGACAGTCCCGTTGCAGAAACCGAAACAACTGATATTAGTTCCGGTTGGAGTCGCAGCCAGCACATTAGGCTGTGCTATATGCGTGATGGAAGTGGCCGTACAGGCATTCGCATCCGTTACGGTTACTGTAAAAGTTGCAGGACACAACCCTGCCGCAGTTGCGCCGGTACCACCGCTGGGGCCCCAGGCAAATGCATATCCCGCAGTTCCACCCGAGGGAACAACAGAGGCTATTCCATTACATAACCCATTACAGGTCACATTCACAGAATCCGTCTTTGCACTTAATGGAGACGGAGGCTGAGTAATCAATTCAGTGGCTGAAATGGTACAAGCCTGGTGATCAGTTATTGTAACCGTATAGGTATTCGGACACCGTAAGCTGATCGTTGCTCCTGTCCCTCCGCTCGGAGCCCAGACAAATGTAAAAGGCCCAACGCCTCCGGAAGGATTAACGGAAGCCGATCCATTACACAAGCCAAAACAAGTAACATTGGTGGGTACTGCAGAATGTGGATTAATTGCAGGTGGTGATCCGACTGTAGCACTGTTAGTGATTGTGCAACCATTGTGATCAGTAACGGTAATCTGGTAAGGTCCTTTACAAAGAAGTGTATTAGTCTGACTGGAACTACCGTTTGACCAGGAATAGGTATAGCTAGGACCTGGAGTGCCACCAATAGGAATTGCGGTAGCACTGCCATCACACTTTGTAAAACAAGAGGTAGGGTTAGTATTAATGGGAGAACTCAGAGGTGCAAATGTGGCAGTGGTTATCTCAGCTGATACCTGAGCACCGCTTCCCGCGTCACTAACCTGTACAAGTGGAAAGGTATTTTCACATACATTAAATACCGTATCCGTAGAAAAAGCAATATTTGTATGAACTACTACTCCGGAAGAAAGCGTCCAGGAATAGGTATAGGATCCAATACCTCCTGAAACAGTAGCAACCAATATGCTTTTACAATCACCTGCACATTTGTTTTTAATAGGGGTTTGCTCGACAATCGTTACACTCTCGGAGAGAATTGCATCCGTTATAACTTCCTTATAGGGAGCAACCGGCTTTTCAGAAACAACTACCGTAGACAGAACAGCTTTTGCCCCAAAGCTATGCAGGCTAATAAACAACACCAAACAGAAAAAAAGTATTACTTTCTTCATTTCACAAACTTTCACCCGGATAAAATACTTTCTCATTATACGAAATAAGGTACAAATATGTTACAGGAACAGCGACAATTGACTAATACAGCCAATTCTTATACACAAGTACTTGTTAATGATTGGTTTGCACCTTCACAAGATACTAAAAAATGTATTCGGATGGTAATTCAGACCGGGTTGGTCTGCTTTTTAAAATCCAGCGGGATAATCAGCCTGAAACTGACATTTCTGCCCATATTGTAAATACCACTCCTGCCCGTCCAGTTGACAGGGTAATTATCCATGTATTTCAACCTGCTCATATTGGATTGATAGGCAACGTCTGTAATATTATTGCCCAGAATATGAAAGCTTGCTATCTTTTTCCCTGTACGGCCCAGAATATCAGTTCCGCAGCCTGCATCAAAAAGAACATATC
>Ga0207067_10027_pt1 | contig 49435 bp, 48 predicted proteins | sample Alteio_BWMinCont_25_FD_153484 | JGI IMG/M metagenome (GOLD analysis project Ga0207067, IMG submission 153484) | Enriched cells from forest soil in Barre Woods Harvard Forest LTER site, Petersham, Massachusetts, United States -... | ecosystem: Environmental > Terrestrial > Soil > Temperate forest >...
CGGCCTACACTAGAATAAAATCAGGAAAATTTAGGTGGCGAATTCGGTGGTCCCTAGCGAATTTCAGTCCGTTACTCGTTATTTTATAATCACGTATAAAGTATCGTAAGTCGCATATTACACGTCACTTATCTCGTCAACAACAACGACGGAAACGCGTCAATATTCCTTAACTCGCGTTTTAATGTAACGACCGTAAAAACGTCGGCGTTTCAAGCCCTTGAACTCCGTCGTTGTCGGTCCAATCAGGTTACCCAGCGCAGACGCTGGTCCGGCTGATCATGGGAAACGAAAACCTTTGGGACTTTAGCTTTCCCGGAGATAAATTGAATTAGCCCATCGAATGCCTCGCCTGACCATCCCATCGTTTTCTTCGTCTTCATAGCTCTTCTCAATGGCCTGCATGGGAGCCGCTATCGCGGCGTGGGTTGCCGACAGGCCCATGACCGGGTATTGGGAGCTAACACTATCGAATGCTCCGGTAGTCGTATTACTCCTGTCGATTCGACGAGGAAAGGTGGAGTCAGGAATTAGCACTCAGAAAATGAGCGCCCGCGACTTCTGGCGACTTAACCATCATAGCCACGGCACCGGCGTGTTGAATTCGTTGCTGGACTGTAATCGCAAATATCTCCATTTGTAAACCCTTTGCGGCTCCGATCGCCTGCAAGCGAGAGGTACGCGCGATCTCCTCTAATACAGAGGAATAGACGGGAACGAAGCCGCGTCCCTGGGTTCCGAGGTCTGTGAGAAGCGCCATATCGTCGACCTCCGCAACAATTCGAGGCCTGAGCCGATGCGAGTCGAACCATTGTTCGAGCTGGTGACGTAAGGCCATTCCAGTGATGGGCAGTATCGCCGGCTCGCCATTTAGAGAATCCGGGAAATCCTTGACCAACCGCTTGGCCAGAAACGGAGCGGCGCACAACACGATAGTCGAGGCGCTGAGGCATTTGTTGAATGTTCGCACTCGTAAGACGCTAGCAGATGGTTCGTCTGCCAGAACAACATCCAGTTTATGCGCGGCTAACTGTGTGATCAATTCGGCCAACGAACCTTCTCGACAAATCACGCGCACCGCTCGACCGAGCTCAAAAACTGGCGTAAGATGCTGCCGGACCACGATTTTCGGCACCGAATCAGCGACGCCGACACGCAACCGCAGAGCACGCTGCCCCGGCTGCTGCCCGACAGTGGTCAAAAGTTCCCGGCCTAGGGAAAAGATTTCTTCCGCATATTCCAGAACGGTCTGGCCGGTCTCCGTTAGGACTAAGCTCCGAGTCGTACGCGTGAACAGAGGTGCCCCTAAAGATTCTTCCAGTTTCTTGAGCTGCGCGCTGATACTGGGTTGCGACACATGCAGGACTTCACTGGCCTTTCGGAGACTGCCTTCCATGGCCACAGCCCAGAAGTACAGCAGATGATGGTAGTTAAGTGTATTCAGAACCATCAGATCTCGTGGTAAGATATGCGTCAAACGGCGTTCACTGCACCTCGTGAACCACGTTGCGACATCCCGATATCGCCTGGAGACGACTAGCGACCTTCTGCACAGTCCATCGATCCAACCCGCATCATTTATGCAAAGCCTGGCCTACAAAGCGTCAATCGACAAATACGAATAATCTAAGATTTTATTAGATCATAACTCACAAATGCCCTGTAACACCGCCAGAATGGTTAATAGGGTCCTCCAGCGATTCATCTGCCTAGGTCAGCAATGGCGCAGATGATGGCCATCTAGCGGACTTCGAGGCATTAGAGTTCTTCAAAGACTTCATTCGATTCTTCGTATTAGTAAAACCTTTCAAACAAGCCAATTTTATTCAGTAGTTGGATGCGGCTCACGTCCGGCCAGTGCCCCATCGGTGATGAAGAAAACGCTCCCAGGGCGAGAACAGAATTTTGTCCGCGAGCAGGCCAATGACAATAATCACGAACATGACGCCGATAACCTGGTCCATGGCATTTAATTCGCGGCCGTAGTGCAGCAAATGGCCGAGCCCGAAGCCAGTCAGAATCGTCACGTAGATTTCGGCCGCCATGAGCGAGCGCCAGGCGAAGGCCCAGCCTTGTTTCATGCCACTTACAATGAACGGCAGTGACGCCGGCAGAATGACATGGAGCCAGGTATGCAGCCGTTTGGAGCCCATCGTCCGGGCTGCCCGAGCGAAGATCGGCGGCACGTTGCGAACGCCATTGTCGGTTGCAATGATGACCGACCAAAGTGTACCCATAATCACGACAAAAAGCATTGCTGCCTCGGTTTGGCCAAACCAAAGCAGTGCCAGCGGCACCCAGCAGACGCTAGGCAGCGTCTGCAAGCCCAGTGCGAGTACGCCAAGGGTGTCTTCGCAAAACTTAAATCGGGCTGTCAAAAGCCCAAGCGGCAAGCCTACCGCCAGACCAATGGCGTAGCCCATCAAAAGGCGACGCATCGTCACTAGCGAGGCTTGTAGAAGTGTTCCGTCTTCGGCCGCAGTCTTAAGGTACTCCCAAACGCTTAGCGGATCCGGCAGCAATACAACAGACCAGATTTTCGCTAGCACCAGTAAATGCCAAATGAAAAGCAGAGCGATGAAAACTAGGACGGACCAAAGGAATCGTTTCATTCTGCGACCTCCGCCGTGACGTAACCTTTCAGTGCACGCATGATCTCTGTCGCATGGCTCGCCAAGTTAACGCTGTTGATATCACGTGGCCTTTCAAGATCGATCTTGAACTCTTCGCGAATTCGCCCCGGGTAAGGCGAAAACAAAAGGACCCGATTGCCGAGGCAGGCAGCTTCACGAACGTTGTGCGTGACGAACAGGATCGTTTTCTTCCGCGTCTCCCAGATTCTCTGGAGGTCGCCGTAAAGCTGTTCGCGAGTCAACGCGTCGAGCGCAGCAAACGGTTCATCCATCAGCAATACGCGCGGATTGGGGGCAAGCGCACGAGCGAGGGCAACTCGCTGCTTCATGCCTCCGGAAAGCTGGTGAATGTTTGAACGAGAAAATTTCTCCAAGCCGACCAGGTTTAAGTAAAACTCCGCCACTTCGCGCCGTTCCTTCTCCTTCAGGCCGGGTTTGAGTTTTAAGCCAAATAGAACGTTACCCATGACGTCAAGCCAGGGGAACAGCGCCGACTCCTGGAACATCATCATGCGGTCGCGACCTGGCTGCGTGATCGGCTTCCCGTCAGCTAGCACCCGGCCGCTGTCCGGCTTTTCCAGGCCCGCAATGATATTCAGCAATGTGGATTTACCACAGCCACTCGGTCCCACCAGACAGACAAAGCCGCCCACGTTGACATTGAAGGAGACCTCGTCCAGCGCGTGTACCTCGCCACCACGGCCGGTGGGAAACCGCTTCGAAACCTTCTCTACTGCAAGTTTCGCCGGCGGTACATTTTGGAGTTCTTCCTCGATCGGCATAGACGTGTAACATTCGCAGGCGTGAAGGTAAGCGCCATTTCAAGGCGTTTCAAAAAGGCGCGACAAGTCCGGCGCGGTTCTCATGAAGCCGGCTTTTTGTGAATTACTGACAAACGCCTGAATGGAAGCACGCGGAGTTTCGCTCGTGAATATGATGCGCTTCCACGCCTGAGCGATCAGCTCACCAGACATTTCGGCGCGGGTCTCAGCGACCAGTTCGGCCTGCACTATCCTCTGCGCCTCAGCCGGGTTTTGCAAAATCCAATCCGTGAGCTCCCTATGTGCTTGCCAAAGTTTTTTGGCGAGCTCGCGATTTTCCTTGAGGAACTTCACGCTCGAGACGAGCACCGTTGTCGCCGTATCCGGTTCCTCGACCAACACCTTGCCTCCAGCTTCGGTTTCAAGTCGCGATACCCAAGGCTCCACCGTCCAGGCAGCATCGATTTTCTTCTGTTGAAAAAGAGAAAGCTGATCTGGATTTTGCGTAGGCAGCACCAGAGCGTCACCGCCGAGCTGCGTGATTTTCAATCCGCCTGCCGCAAGCCAGGCACGGCAAGAGATATCTTGCGTGTTGCCGAGCTGCGGCGTTGCAATCTTTTTGCCCTTGAAATCGCTCGGCGCCTTCAAATTCACATCCGGTTGAACTACCAGCGCCGCACCGCCGTTAGCCGCGCCCGCAATTATGCGGACTTCTTCACCTTGAGACTTCGCGTAGGCATTGAGCGCCGGACCAGGCCCCACGTAGGTTAATTCTATGGATCTGGCGAAAATCGCCTCCATGGCGCTTGGTCCAGCGTTATAGATAAACCACTGAATCTCCACACCCGGCCCTAGTCGCGCCTCGAACCAACCCTTGCCCTGACGGGATAGATTGTGGCCAACGAGCCCCTGCGCGTGGGTGATGTTCGGAAAATGACCGATCCGAATCACGGTTTTTTCGTTAGCCATGGACGCCGTGACCGGAGTCAAAAGCAAACCCAACCAACCAAGAAGAACCTTCATTTCTCTTCGGATCTCGATTCCTTCGTAGAACCCGCTCAGCCTCGCCTCGCCCTGATGTTTTTACGAATACGAAGAATCGAATAAATTCTTAGTTTAAACCTAATAATCGCCCGAAAATGGCAACTGGGTGCCGTCCTCCCAGGTACACCGATGTTGTCGATGGTTTTCCAGAAGCTGATCTTCAGCTGCTAGATTTGTTAACTCTCTCCTAACTTTATCTTCCATTCTTCATACTAGTGGAACCTTCACGTCGCGAACACATTCACTATCGGAGATTCACATGACTTTGTTAGCTATCCTGCTTTTCACTGGAACTATGGCGCTCTCTTTATGGGCGACGATACGAGTACGCCAAATTCACAACGAATTTAGTATGTTACCCGCAAGCTCGGGATCAACGGGGGCCGAAACGGCAGAGAGAATACTTCGTCAGGAAGAGATCTACGACGTGGAGATTCTGCAACATGATCAGGCCTTGGGAGACCACTATGATCCGATACACAAGCGGCTTGTTCTCTCCCGCGAAACATTCAACGGAACGTCGGCGGCAGCGCTTGGTGTGGCTGCCCACGAGTGCGGGCACGCCATACAACACAAGGAAGGTTATGCGCCACTACAATGGCGGATGGCTTCGGTGGGTCTGACAATGTTTGCCAGCCAGATCGTGCTTTGGCTGCCGCTGCTAGGAATGATCACGGGTTCTCTGAACACCGGCGTAGCGTTGACCCTGATAGCGAGCGCCTGGGGCATCCTGATGTTGTTCAACTTAATTACTCTTCCTGTCGAATTCGACGCTTCTGCCAGAGCAGGACTGCTACTAAGGGAGACTGGTCTAATTCAGACACCGGAAGAAGAAACCGCGGTTGCGAAGGTATTGCGGGCAGCAGCGTGGACGTATGTTGCCGCCTTCATCACCTCGCTCATGTACTTCCTTTTCTATCTATTACCTCTCTTTGGCGCCCGCAGGGAATAACCCACGTGGCCCGACACATTACAGAAAGAAACACCTAACTATGACTCCTAAACCAAGACCCAGGGAACCTCTTATCAATACACCTCAATTGGACGCGGCGCAGTTCGGTCAGGTATCGCCCACCGCTTGGAGAATATCTGGTAAGACAATGACTATTGACGAATATATCGAGCACCAACGACAGGGCGTGAACTCTACCGATCTCCGCGTACTCGGTAAATTTACCGGTCGCTTGTTCGACAAACTGAAGGAATCGAATGCCGGTGAGCATCCCGGACTCAGCGAAGCGGTGTGCTTGATAGTCCAGGTGCTGGAATCGCCGTCGGTCCAGCGGGCGAAGGATCCGTTGCCGACCTGGCTGGCGGAAGTTGGCTTTGCTGCAGGTTACTTGCTGAAACGATTTGACTTAATACCAGACCACGTGGCGGAACTCGGTCTGGCAGACGATGCCCTAATACTGCAACGCGTAATCGAACGAAATAAATCGGAGCTCGACCGCAGTTTAGACGCAGAGAACGGCATAAACGCTAGCTAACGACTGATAAGTCTTCCCCGTTATGTGACCACGGCGCCTAACAACAGCTCGGGATCATCCTAACTCCCTGCGATCAGCAAAACCGGTATTAGTCGCCCCGGCCCCAACCTTAAAAATGCACACAAGTCCCTGGTTTTGGATCGTTTTTAACGCCGGCGTACTCTGTGTGCTGGCTATGGATCTATTCGTTTTCCAACGCAAAATGCATAGGCCCAGTCCGAGGGAAGCGGCAACCTGGACAATTATTTGGGTAACACTTTCGCTCGGTTTCAACGCACTGGTCTGGCATTGGATGGGCCCGGCTAAAGCCCTGGAGTTTCTAACCGGTTACCTGATCGAATATTCTCTGAGCGTTGATAATATCTTCGTCTTCGTCCTCATCTTTTCCTATTTCGCCGTGCCACCCGCTTACCAGCACCGTTTGCTCTTTTTGGGGATTTTAAGTGCGCTGGTTCTTCGTGGAGTTATTATCTGCCTCGGCGTCGCGTTCGTTGAAAGGTTTCACTGGGCGCTTGATTTCTTCGGCGCTTTTTTGCTCTTCGCGGGCGCTAAGATGCTTTTTTGGGGAAGGAAACCCGTCAATATCGGGCAGAACCCGCTAGTTCGACTCGTGCGCACGTGGTTACCCGTGGCCGATAATTACTATGGCGGGCACTTCACCATTCGCCATAACGGCCGGAGGCTGCTGACGCCGCTAGCCATGGTGTTGATTATGGTAGAGGCGACAGATGTCCTATTCGCCCTGGATTCGATCCCGGCGATTTTTGGCATTACTCACGATCCGTTTATAGTCTACACGTCCAACGTTTGTGCGGTCCTCGGCTTGCGCTCGTTGTATTTCCTGCTCGCCGGCGCCGTTCACAAGTTTGTTTATCTGAAGCCAGCCTTGGCGATCATCCTTTCTTTTATCGGCGCTAAGATGCTTCTGGCTGAAGTTTTTCAGATTCCAACGGGGGCGTCATTAGGTTTCATCGGCCTGGTATTACTGGCCGCAACGCTTCTGTCCCTGCTCGTAAAGCATCGTTCTGCATCGGCCGAGCCTGCTGTGGGACCTGACCGTCGTTCACCACCCGTTAGCAATATGCGATGACAACAGATACACACAACTTACAATCTCGTCTGTCAACGGAGCTCGAGGTTTTGCGCAGCCGCATGAAGGATCAATCGCTCACGTTAGAGGAGTTGAAACGTGCACTGAGAGGCCGTGGCTCCGCTATGCTGTTGGTTCTTTTAGCATTACCCTTCTGCTTTGTTGCGATTCCCGGTCTGTCCATACCTTTCGGTATCGCCATTTGTTGCATCGGCGCGCGCATGATGCTCGGACGCGAGCCTTGGCTACCCCGCTCTATTCTGCACCGGCGCCTATCGACCGCTTGGTCACATCAATTATTGACTGGCGCAATTAAATTGGCTCGCATGCTCGAGAGCTTTGTTCGTCCCAGGTTGGACTTTCTGCACGCTGGACCAATTATGCCGCGGGTAACTGGCCTGGGCATAGTCATCGCCAGTTTAGGCTTGATGTTGCCATTGCCCATTCCCTTTTCGAATTCCATTCCGGCCTGGGCGGTGGTGCTACTGGCAATCGGCATGATGGAAAAGGACGGCCTATGTGTGTTGCTTGGCTATTTAACGGTAGTTGCCACCTGGGTCTTTATCGGACTGACTTCTATGTTTGCGATCGGAGGCATCCAGGCGCTCTTGCACTCTTTCTAGGTGCGGAGGGCTGATATCTGAATGCTGTGTTTGAGCTCGGAGAATCCGTCATGCTTATTTTCTCAAAGTTCTGGGAGCGCTTCTTTACCGTCCTCGCGGAGTTGATTCGTGTTGGTCAGGAGAGGCTTACATTATCAACGTCGCGCGATTCTCCATCGACTCGTACTCGCTGGAAAAAGGATTTTAGGTCGCTGGTCCTGGCCTGCTTGGTCTTCGCACAACCGTCAGGCGCAATAAGCCAATGGATCGACGAGGGTGAGTTTTCTCGGGCCGTGCTGGCTCACAAACTTTACCAACTGAAAAGCCAGTTTGAACAAGCGGAAGCTGAGCTCTTAGTTCGAGACGAAGCAGAATCGAAGCTTAAGAAGCTGGAGTTGGAGGACCTTTGTACCCGGATGAAACGTCTCGAGACCGAATTTCAGCGCGGCGGATATTACCCTGATTTGTTCGATGAACAGATTGTGATCGTCCGTGAAGACCTTCGACTGATCCTCGCGGACCCAGATCAGACAGGCATCGATCACAACGGGGCTGATGCGCAAAGTCAAAGGCTGCGGGGACCGGCTTCTGGCGTGTCGCTGCCCACTACTCAGGGAATGATAGAACTCTAGGTGCCCCAATCCGCTGACAAGTACATCGAGTACTTCCTTTGTGCTCTTCGAATTGGGTATTCTGGTCCTAATCGGAACCGAAAACCAGCGAGCGACTACTGGCGTTTAGTTGAGAATAAACAGCGACTCGCCGTGCGCACACTCCCCCCAGTAGGAACACATAGAATGTCGCGGCGCTGTTTGTGAACTATTCCCTGCTTGGAATATCGATTGGGTTCAGCTCTCCGGCAGGTAATAAAACAGGATACCGAGAATCAGATAGACGGCCAAAAGCTGCACGCCCTCAAGCCAATTGGTTTCGCCGTCGCCGTTGATTTGAAAAATCAGATGCACGGCGATAATCATTGCCACAACCTCGGGTAGCGTGAACTCCAGATCCATTGGCTGGCCGAAAAGATACGAAAAAAAGACAAGCACCGGAGCAACAAAGAGTGCGATCTGCAAACTCGATCCTATGGCGATCCCGAGGCTAAGTCCCATCTTGTTTTTCATGGCCATCACAACTGCCGTCGAGTGCTCGGCAGCGTTACCAATCACCGCGATCACAATGACACCGACAAACACTTCGCTAAGACCTAGCGTTGTTCGGGCTGCTTCCACAGCGCCGACCAGAAACTCGGACATCAGCGCCACCAGAGAGGTAGAAACGATCAGTACTAAAATCGATTTCAAGATCGACCATGTACCAGCTTCTTTTTTATCTTCGCCATCGTCCTGCGGCTCGCCAGCATAGAGTTGCTTGTGAGTAATCAGTTCAAACCCAAGCAGGCAAGCATAAGTCACGAAAAGAACCACCGCGATGGCCAGGGACAGCTTATGCTCCGTCGTTTGGCTCCACCGGTCGACCGCAGTCATATGGAAAACCGTGGGAATAGCCAGAGCAAATGAAGCGAGCGTCAGCGTCGTAGTCGAAGTGCGCGCGGCGGTTTTGTTGAAGCGTTGCTCCCGAAATTTTGTGCCGCCAGCAAGAATCGACGCTCCCATTACAAGCAGGACATTGCCGATGATCGAGCCTGTAATTGATGCCTTCACCACCCCGGTCAGCCCTTTGGAGAGTGCCATCAGTGCGATGATCAACTCTGCTGCGTTACCGAAGGTGGCATTCAACAATCCTCCGACTCCATGGCCGAGATGTTCCGCGAGCTCCTCGGTTGCACGCCCCATCCAGCCTGCCAGAGGCACAATCCCAAGGCAGGAGCAAATGAACAAGGCGGTCTCGTTCCCAAACTGTGGCCAGACCCGCAGCACTACCGCTGCCGGAACAAAAGCCAGCAGCCAGTTAAGCGAGGGCTTTAGAAACGAATTCATGTTCGTAATTCATCAGCTAACCGGCACGGATTACAATGGCGAGGATTTTACATTCTAAACCTCATGGCTGCGGCTTCTTTCTTCACGCTTAAAATCGATTCTGGCGGCCGGATCACGCAGGCTTTGATTCCCGGTCGATCTTTGAGGTGCATTGATCGAGGAATAGACGGGCATCCAGAAAAACGCTCCAAAAATACGATTAGAGCGCATTTGAGAAGGCGCCCGCTATCCTGGGATACCCGGTAAAAGCGTCGTTTTCTTAGACAAACGCCTATCGGCCTGCTGTCGGTCTTTCCACTGGGCGGCTTATCGCTGGGAAGACCTCACGCGAAGGGCCCGGTAAGTACAGAATTCCATTCAGTGCCACGTTTGATGCCCTTTGTACTCATGTAGTTGCAGCCTCTTTATCTTTTAAGGGTTACGATGATGGACCTAAGGTCCTAAGAAATGGATGCTTCCGTGAGCGGATAATCAGTTTCGTACCTCAATAGGCCGACTGATAGAGCGTGCTAATTTCGCCAATGTTTGGTACAACCGGATTATTGGCCGGGCTACCCGAGTCGAGAGCGTCCTCGGCCATTTTTGCAACATTGTCGGCGAAACACTCTCGAGTAATCTCTTTTAGCGCACCCAATCTTGGAATGTTTGAGTCCTGGTTCAGATCCTCCAATCCCTCCACTAATTTTTTTGCAGCTACTTCGTCACAGCCTTTGTCACCGGCCAGGTCCATTGAGCGGGCCAGTTGAGCATACCGCCTAGTTGCCCCGGGAATTGAAAACCTTGTCACGGTCGGAAGCAGGACAGCGGCTTAGGATCACTTTTTGGCGGGTGCAAAACATCACGCCCTCGTTTCCTTGAACATGGAGATCTCCAAAAAAAGACTGATTCCATCCGGGGAATAAAGAATACCTGCCGCTAACTACAGATTTGCTCGTTACCCTTAAAATATGACGAGCGAACCACAAATGAGTGACCCGAAGACAAGCCTAGGTAGCTTCAATTCGAATAAATATATTTACTACCACCGGGTCGTTGACATTGCTCTTGTCAATGACCGTATAGCCGGTCGAGATCAATGGCGGTACAGATTGGCCAGTTAGATGGGCGTAAGCTGTGCAAACGCCATAATTCTCCGCCGGATGCTGAGCCACGGCAATATCAATCAAGCCTGCCTTCATTTGCTGGATGATTACTGTCGTGGCGTCGAAGGCCACTACCTTAATCTTACCCGAGGCATTTGACTGTTTCACTCCGTTTGCCGCACCGATGGCTGAGTAAATATTGGTGCCGAAAACACCCGCTAGATCCGAATTTCTAGCCAAAATTGCCTGTAGCTGCGATGCCGCCTTATTCGTATCGTCGTCATTAAATTGAGTCGAAAGAACTGTAATGTTTGGGTGGTTCTTCATTTCTTCAACAAAGCCACGTTCGCGGTCGTCAGTGGTTGAAATTCCTGGCTTCACATTGGAGATAAATACTTTGCCCTTATCCCCTATCGCTTTCGCTAGAGCCCGCGCCGCGATTTGACCTCCGATCTCATTGTCTGAAGCAATGTAGGACAACGGAAAATCTGCGTCGCCGCTCCCGGTCTGATAGCGGCCATTGCCAATTGCGCAGTCGAGGCAGAGAATAGGAATGCCTTGATCGAACGCTTTCTTACACGGTTCGATGAGCTGGGTCCTGTCGGTTGCCACAAGTAGGATCGCATCTGGTTTTCGCCCGATTATCGCGTTCAGTACGGGAACCTGTTGCACCGCATTCCACTCCGACGGTCCCTGAAAAATCAGATCTACCCCTAACGCATCTGCGGCCGCTTGGGCGCCTCTATGCATGGTTATATAAAACGCATCGGAGGTAAGCCCCGGGATTAGGGCGATGGTAAATTTCTTAGTGCCGGCCTGACCGACACTAACGAGAAGGGCCACAGCTAGCGCTGTCGCCATTGCGGTGGAAATCAGTTTTTTCATTTCTCTTTCTAATTGTGGCTTCGAGTGCTTTTTGTACCCGAACCCGTTTGATAAACCAGGGCTCCTCCTCTACCGCGAGTGACAACCGCAAAGACCCACCTTCCCATATGGCATATGCGATCTGTAGCTCTCTAAAGATTTGGGGGAACATTAGCTGCGACTATGCATACGTATGCATGGCCAGGGCTATGCATACGTATGCGACAAGTCGAAGTCAACTATATTTTCGCCTCTCTTCCACGTTGCTTTGCCGGTTATTCCGTGTCCCCTTGCGTAGATGCTGCTTCAGCTCAGCACTTAGGAACCTGCAACCGATTGAATGAGATACACTGCCGGGAGCCGCGTCAGATCCCATCGGCATTTCGGTTGTACAGACTTAATAGCGTAAGCACGATCAGACCGTAAATTATCTGTCTGCCAAATTCTGGCAGGCCAATCGTAATGAGAATACTTTGCACCACAGTCAACAAGAATGCGCCTGCCATAGTACCGGAGTAATGCCCCAGACCGCCTGACAATCGCGTTCCTCCGACAACGACGGCTGCCACCGAGGGTAGAGTGTAGGGTTCGCCGAGATTTAGAAACACTGAACCCGTATAGCCAAGAAGGACGCAGCCGCCCAGGGAACCAAGCGCGCCCGACAGTCCATACGTCACGACTCGGATACGTCCGGTGCGCACTCCTGAAAGAGCCGCGACGATCGGATTGGCGCCGGTTGCATATAGCGCTTTTCCATAAGCCGTGTGACCTAGCAAAAAGGACATGACCAACCCCAAGACCAGCCAAAGTACTGCTACGCCGGGAATGCCGAATAAGCTGGGAGCCGTAACTAGTCGTTGAAGCAACGGCGCACAGGCACCTGACGGCATTCCTCCCGTTATCACCTGTATCGAACCTGATACCACTCCAGTCATTCCTAGTGTCATAACCAATGGAGGAATTCGCAAGAGCGCAATCCCGATGCCATTAATCAAGCCCACTAAAAAGCCGACTCCAATTACGGCGAACGCTACAGGTAGAACAAGCACATCGTTGCCATTTAAAAGTCAATACGCAAGCACAGCACTCAATGTAACCGTCGATCCCACTGATAAGTCGATCCCTTCGCCGCCGCTGAGGACAACGAGGGTCTGCCCGGCCGATACGATTCCAAGGAAGGCCGTGATCCTTAAGATGTTCATTATCTGGCCGGAGTTTGGTACTTTGGAGCGCTCTAACCCGCTCGTACAACCCACAAGATCAAAAGTCCCATTTGCGTCCAGCGCCAATTGCAAAACTCGCGCCTCTGCATCGTATCCTGGGGAGGCCACCACTCCGATCCTGGCCCTCTCGTGCATTTGTGACTATTTGCTGAGTTCGGTTACGTGATCAGGAACTACAGATTGCGGTCCTAGCGTGAGAGGTTGCTCTTAAGTGCTCATTGGATGTTACCTTTTTGCCGGTAGCAGTCTGACGGACGACCGCGGAACGAGCTCCCCTTTTATTAGGTTAATTCGTGGCTCGCGCGTCTTTCGATCGAGGTCTCGGTCCAGGAGATTGATGGCAACGTCGATCATCTCATCAACCGGTTGTCGCAAAGTGGTTAAGGAATAGAGCGGCCAGCTGGCTTGGGGTATGTCATCAAACCCAACTACTGAAATATCTTCGGGCACCCGTAGCTTTAGTTCACTACGGATTGCATCCATCACTCCCAAGGCAATGATGTCGTTGGCGCAAAACACCGCGTTTACGCTCGAGCCGCGAAGGAATCCTGACGCGGCTTCGTAGCCCCACTCGTAACTATAGTTGCGGTCTTCTACTAGAGCCGGCTTCTTCCCGCGCTCGGCCAGGCGCTCAATAAACCCACGCTTTCGGTCACGGTTTGTTGACGTATTCGGATTTCCGCCAATGTATCCAATCTTTGTATGTTTGTTGTCCAGTAATAAATCAGCGATCTCGCGGGCGCCCCGAACGTTGTCACAAGAAACCGCCCAAGTCGGCGTATTTGGGATGTATCTATTGAATAGAACAACAGAGGTATGGTTTTCTCGACACACCGCAGCCATGCGGGACGACAAGCTAGCAGATGTAATAATAATGCCTCTAACGCGATACTGAAGAACCAAGGACAACTCTTCATCAACATCCTTGTCTCTTGGTGCGTTAAAGAGCAGGACCTGTAGTCCCTGCTTCTGGAGAGCTGATATGAACTTCTCAAGCACATAGGGATAAAAGGGATTCATGATGTCAGCCATCACGATCCCCACAATATCGGTCTGACGCTGCGTGACTAAACTGCGAGCTAGAGCGTCCGGCCGATAACCAACTGATTTAGCGATCGACAGTACTCTCTCTTTGGCCTCGTCCGATACAACACCTCCACCGAAAACTCGCGAAACTACCGATTGCGATACGCCTGCTAGTCTAGCAACCTGCTTCTGTGTTGATGGCATTTTTTAGGAATGTTCGATAGGAAAGTGAATGGAGTAAGTCAAGGCTTAGTGACCAGACTGTCGCGTGTTTGCAATATGTGATCAACAACGCGCAGCGCATTGGCAGCGATCGTCAGTGCAGGGTTCATCACAGGAAGAGACGGGAAAAACGAGGAATCGATCACATACAGGTTATTGATATCGTGTGCTCTGCAAAACGGATCCAGAACGGACGTTGCTGGATCTAGACCAGCTCGTAGGGTACCTGCTTGGTGAGAGTTCACTTCTATGCCGGCGCGACGTGTTAATGTTACGGCAAATCCCGCTCGTGACGCCATTCGCTTAGCCTCTCTCACCAGCTCACGGTGGGCCGGAAGGTTGTTTGGCGTCCAACGAATGAATATTCTGCCCTGAGAATCAACCGTGACTCGGTTTTCCAGACTAGGAAGGTCTTCGCTGAAGAGCCACCAATCGGCACTCCGGTTAGCTAGCTGTTTCAACAGAAATGTTGGAAGAGATCGTATCTGGGGCTTCAGCATCGACGCCTGGACCTTACCAATGAGCTGGATATGACCAAGAGGAAAATGATATCTTCCGTTTCCCTTCAGATAGAAATCGTTCACATAAAGAGTCTTTTGGAAAACGGTAGAGTTTCGGCGCCATGGGTCGATCGAAAGCATTATGGTGTTGTTATGAACCATATAATGTCTTCCCACCAAGTCGCTCTGATTAGCCAGACCGGAGGTCCCGCTCTTGGATGACCGTAAGAGTAACGCAGCCGAATTGACGGCCCCACAAGACACGACAAAGAGGCCCCCTTGTACACGCTCTATGTTTCCGTCTTTTTCGATTTCGGCAGCCTCTATTTTGCGTCCATCGACAGACGTGATCAGCCTTCGGACAAAGCAGCGGGTTTTCAGCGTTAGATTTCCTGTCTTAAGCGCGGGACGGACGCAACTAACGTCTGCGTCCGCCTTAGCATGTAACTTGCATGGAAATCCGTCGCATGTTTGACACCGAATACAACGCCCAGTTTCGCCAAGATCAATTCCCATTGGCAGATCAGCCGGCGTATAACCGGCCCGTCGTAATCGTTCGGCTATTTCAGCGACATACGGCTCATGGGGAATCGCCGGATAGGGGAAAGGATCTGATCGTGGAGGCTCTGAAGCGTCTCTCCCCGCACAACCGTGCACCAGATAAATCCTTTCGGCCCTCCCGTAGTACGGCTCAAGGTCAGAATAACTAAAAGGCCAAGCTGGAGAGATCCCTTCTGCGTGTTCAACAGCCTCGAAATCCGAGATTCGGAATCTCGGAAGTGATGCGCCAAATACTTTCGTATTTCCACCAACAAAATACTGCATTCCCGGCCGAAATTCGCCCGACGTTTTGGCGTCAATCCATAGCTCGTTGGTCTTGTAGCGACTATTCTCAAAAACCTCCTTGGGATCCCAGTTCTGCTTTTCCTGCGGTAGAAAGTCTCCTCGCTCTAGAAGAAGCGTTTTCACTCCCGCCTTCGCAAAGGTGTACGCCGCCGTGCCTCCTCCCGCTCCGGAACCGATTACTACAACTTCGTGAGCTTGGCCCATCTTCGGAAAGCTATTCTAACCGATTACTTCTCTAAGATGGTGCACGCTGCGCTCAGCGTCTTCTATAGAACCGCACTCAATAGACAAAACGATCTCTCGAGGAGCCCGCTTACAAATGGCCACGACTTTGCGCCAATCGATTACGCCGTCGCCACACGCACAGCCGAGCATCCCCCTTACTTTTCCGCGATAAAGACGCGCCGCTTCTTGAGAAATATCTTTGGCATGGAGACTTACAACTCGGTCGATCACCTGACCGAGCCACTCGATGGGATCGTTCCCGCTAAGGAATGAGTTGCCAGTGTCGAAATTGATTCCGACGCTCGCTGCAGGTACGAGTTCCAGGACCCTGGCCAGTGCTGATGGTGTACACGTGTACTGGCCATGCGTCTCAAGACCAATCCAGACGTTGCGTGGCCCAGCTACGGCTGCTACTTCGTTCAAAACGTATTTCATGAGAACAAGGTCTTCCTGCTCGGTCGTCCAAGCGGGCTTAGGACCATCGTCGGTGTTGACGACGGGTGCACCGCATTCAGCAGCGAAACGCACAGCCTGTCGCAGATAGTCTGTACTAATGTCTGGCTTGCAGAGAGGGCTGTGTGCCGATAGTCCGGAAATCTTTACTCCGTTTTCGTCGCAGATACGGCGCACGTACAGCGGATCACTAAGCAATGATATACTATGAAAATAGCCAGCGGCGCTTAACAATTCCCTGCCCCAGTGAACCATCGGTTCTACATACTCGAAACCGAGTTTAGCGGCCTTTTCAACGGCCCATTCGAATGATTTGTCGCTGTGCCTGACATACTCGAGATTGATACCAACTTTGACATTACTCATACTTTACAGGGGGGGGTACTCAGATGCTTATTTCAACGTGTAGAATACGTATGCATTCCTTGCAAGCCTTCCGTTTCATCAAGATGAACGATTCCGTAAAAATGGCATCCAAGGGTGGCCTTGAATTTCATTTGACAAAAGCTTATGAACCTGTACTGCATACGTATGCACCCCCAACCCAGGTCGGAATTTCTCGAGATCGACCATCCCTTTCCTAGATGATGATTAAAAAACTGACTGGCGGTCAAATCATCGCTGAATGTCTCGTACACGAAGGCGTGACGCACGTCTTTGGTATTCCAGGCCACGGAAATACTGCGTTACTTGATGCATTCGTAGACCGAACGGGTGAGATCGAAGTCTTACCCGCGATGCACGAGCAAGGCGCTTCCCACATGGCAGATGGCTTCTACCGGGCAAGCGGGAAGATAGCAGGCGTATGCGCCTCAATCGGTCCTGGTGCTACTAACACACTGACTGGAGTAGCCACAGCTTTTGCGGACTCCATTCCACAATTGGTAATGACGGGTGGCGTTCACACATACATGATGAATCGCGGCATTCTACAAGAAATCGATCGTCCACATTCAGCCAGCTTCCCGCGAATGGCCGAGCCAGTAGTCAAACGATGGTGGCAACCGAGTCGAGTGGACCAACTGCCGAGGATTCTTAATCAAGCATTCAATACGATGTATGAGGGACGGCGCGGCCCCGTGCTATTGGATATCCCACAGGATCTGCAGGCTGAATACGGTGATGTCAGCCTGCCAAGCGATTGGCAACACAGAACGTTTTATCGATCACAAGGCGATCCGACTGCTATTGAAAAGGCAGCAGAGTTGCTGGCGGCGTCCGAGCGCCCAGTAATTTTAGCGGGCGGTGGCGTGATCGCGTCTGGAGCGAGCGCCGCGATGGTCAATATCGCTGAACATCTTGGCGCTCATGTGACTGTCACTTTCATGGGTAAAGGTGCTATTTCTGAAGACCATGACCTGTACGCGTGGCCATGCGGGGATATGGGGTCCATTCCTGGAAACGCCTCCACCCGGGAAGCTGATGTCCTGTTAGCAATCGGTACAAAATTCAGTGATCGAATTACCTCGTCATACAAGCAAGGAGTAACCTTCAGCATTCCTCCAACCAAAGTCATTCAGATCGATATCGACGGATTCGAAATCGGGAAGAATTACCCAGTCGAGATCGGCATCGTCGGTGATGCGCAAGCGATTTTGAGCGCGCTCTTAAATTGTATAAGGGAAAGATGCGCCCCACGCGACTACCGAAACACTTCTCGGTTTCACGACCTCCAGAAGAAGAAAAAAGATTGGGAAGAATATCTTCGACCGATGAGAACGTCGGATCACGTTCCGATGACAATTTCTCGGGCCTTATGGGAAGCGCGGAGTGCGATTCCGCGCGACACCATCATCGTAACCGATTCCTCCAATCCGCAAAACCAGGCATATAACGAGTTCCCTGTATATGGACCTGGCCAGCATATTACTGCAGGCGGGTTCTCAGGGATTGGTTTTGCCATTCCTGCCGCCATTGGCGCAAAACTCGCGAGACCTGATCGCCCGGTCCTATGTATTTGCGGTGACGGAAGTTTCCTTCAAACGGCCCAGGAGTTAGCCGTCGCGGCTATGCGATCCGTACCAGTAGTATTCTTGGTGCTCAATAACTCCGGTTGGGAAGCAATCAAGAATCTTCAGAAAAACCTCTTTGGTCTCGATCGAGAAATAATCAGTGGATTTAGGTATCGAGACGGTCGGTCCTATACAGTCGATGCGTGCGCAGTCGCCCGGGGACTTGGTGTAACTGCCATACATGTCGTCGATCCCAATGCGATTAAATCGACGCTGCAAAAAGCATTCCAGGAGGAAAAGCCGGTTCTTGTGGAAGCAATGTGCGCCTCAGAGTTTCCTTGGAGTAAACACCACCCGACTGGTTGGTGGGACATCACTGTTCCCGCGTACCTGGGTGAGACTCGAAAGTCGTACGAGGAGAAAAGAGGATTCTAGATATGGAATACGTAAAGAAGGCTATACCTACCCCAGCGGAGGATCGCCGCAAAATTAGCGAAATTGTTTCGGAGATCATTCTCAATATTGAAAAAAACGGTATTAAGGCAGTTAGAAAGTATTCGGAGAAATTCGATGAATGGAACCCACCAACTTTCCGAGTAAGTGAGACGGAGATTGAGCACGCTAAGAACACAATCGATCCCGAGTTAGCTCGCTCCATCGATTTCGCTCGCGAACAAGTAGAGAAGTTTGCCAAGCTTCAAAGGGAGACACTGCGGGAGTTCTCGACCGAGACCTTGCCCGGCATCATTCTCGGGCAAAAGCTTATACCTTTAAATTCGGTTGGCTCTTACGTACCAGGGGGTCGCTTCCCATTGATCGCCTCCGCTATAATGACAATTGCTGTCCCGAAAGTAGCAGGGGTCCGCCGAATTGTTGCCACGGCTCCAACGCAGCGAACTCTACGAGCTGTTAATCCCGTCCAGTTGTACGCTATGGCGACCGCCGGCGCTGATGAAATACTTTCATTGGGAGGGGTACAAGGACTGGCCGCTTTAGCTTTCGGCATCGAAGATACACCACCAATCGAAGGGGTTGATATGATTGTGGGCGCCGGAAACGCCTATGTCGCAGAGGCGAAGCGTCAGCTATTTGGAAGGGTCGGCATCGATCTGTTGGCTGGACCAACTGAAATCCTCGTTATTGCCGATGACACAGCTGATCCAAAGCTGGTCGCCGCAGATCTTTTGGGCCAAGCTGAGCATGGACCAAACTCCCCTGCAATTCTGCTCACGGATTCGAAAAGAATAGCGACTGCTGTTCTAGACGAAATAGAGCGATTGCTTATCACATGGCCCACTGCAGCGATTGCTCGCGAAGCCTGGAACACGCTTGGACAAATCATAGTTGAACCGGAACGCGAACTCCAACTTCGCTTAGCAGATCAAATCGCAAGTGAACATGTTGAAGTTCATGCTGAAGATTGGAAGTGGTTTCTCGACAACTTAACAAACTATGGGTCTCTGTTCATCGGGCCCAATGCGACGGTGGCATATGGTGATAAAGGAATCGGGACGAATCATGTTCTTCCTACAAGTAAGGCAGCCAGATACACAGGCGGTCTCTGGGTCGGCAAATTTCTCAAAACGGTTACTTGGCAAAAAGTCTCCGATGACGGCAATAGGCTGATTGCGCCAACGATTGCTGCCGTTTCCGCCGCTGAAGGGATGGCAGGACACGCCATCACGGCTCGAATGCGCTTAGAAGGCGTCGAGGCCGCCTTACGTCCATAAGGCGTTTCCTACTGGACCTGTGCACATTGCGGTTGGGCGTAGTGTATGGGCTCAGCAAAACAATCTAACATTTATTTCATAAAGCAGACTATTCTAGTTCGCAATGAAGGCCTTACGTTACTATGGCAGGAAAGACCTGCGCGTGGAGCAGGTCGAGCCGCCGCAAGACTGCGGTCAGGATCAAGTTATTGTAAAAGTCTCTGTTTGTGGGGTGTGCGGAACCGACTTGCACGAGTACCTAGCGGGCCCGATTTTTGTGCCGACCAAACCACATCGTTTTACCGGCGCAACCATGCCGCAGATTCTTGGACATGAATTTTCAGGGACGGTTGTTGCAGTCGGCAACAAACTCAAGAACTATCGTGAAGGTGATCGAGTGGCCATTCAGCCACTCGTGATGCCACTGGATGATTACTACGCCGTTCGAGGGCTAAATCATATGAGCGAAAGTCTTGGGGCTATTGGCTACAGCTGGCCCTGGGGAGGCATGGGCGAGTACGCTGTTCTGAACGATTACAACGTCGCTAAGCTTCCCGACTCGGTTTCCGATGAGCAGGGTGCTCTGGTGGAGCCAGCAGCAGTTGCCATCCATGCGGTACACACCAGCAACCTTCAGGTCGGAAATAGTTTGCTAGTCTCCGGTGGAGGCCCGATTGGTGCCTTGATTATTCTATCCGCGGCCGCAGCCGGGGCAGCAAACATCTTCCTTTCCGAACCCAATGAAGCCCGACGAAAGCTGATCGAATCTTGGGATATTTGCACCGGAGTTTTCGACCCTACAAACGAAGACGTTCCGGCGATAATTCGTGAATTGACCGGCGTAGGCGTCGATGTCGCTATGGAGTGTGTCGGTAACGAAAGGTCTTTAGGAACATGCCTGGAATCCGTCAGGCGTCAGGGCGTGGTTGTACAAATTGGTCTACCGACTTCTAGCACCAAACTTGATCTCCATTTATTGGTTTCCAAAGCGATTCAATTACGTGGAAGCACCTGTTTCCCGATATATTCATGGCCTGCGATCATTAGTCTTATTGCAGAAAGAAAATTGCCGGTTGAAAAACTGATCACTAGATCTGTGGGGCTCGATCGAGCCGTACCTGATGCATTCGATGTGCTGACCTCTCGCGAGAATGATTGCCTGAAGATACTGGTTCGGCCGACGAACTGAGCAGGAACTCCCGATCTCTGTTCCGAGATGCGCTTTCTGGATCGTCCGTCGGAAGGAGCCTGTTGCCGGGTAGCGCCCTCAGATTTCTCCAAGGGCGCCCCCACAGATCCGGACGCGCCCGTTTCGGGCATCCGGTTCCTCGGAGTTACAGTTTTGCTGTACGTTGCTATCCGCCACTGTCGCGTTAACACGTTGGTAGCTGACTCTGTGTTCATCTCGTGTTTCCCAGCGGCAGTTCTGTAACCCGGCGTCCCCCTTGGCTACTCGCAGGCTCCCGCGGGTCGGTTTCCCTGCTTTCAGGCGCTACTATGAAGACGCTACGACTGCCTTTGTCCGTTTCGACGGCCTCGTTGCGTTCGGCCATCGATACCTCTTCGCGCTTAGCGCGTTTGCTCACACCAGCCGCTAAGTCACATTCTGGTGTGCCGGGTTGTTGTTCATGCCAGTGTCCTCCCTTGTTCTGGCCGCTTCCGAAAAGGAGACAGGAGGCTCTCTCAAGTTTCCAGGGATCCCTTTCGCACATTTGCCCTGCTCTCAGACCCCGGTCGGACCATCGCGTTAGGCTTTTGGCGCTCTGGTGCTGCTCCCGCTGGCATAAAGGCGAAAGCTCCAGCAATCTCTCAATATTTCGAGGCTCAATCACACGGCTTTTGTACTCGCTGCATACGCTTGAGGCCGCCATCTCTGACGACTCTCCAATGCTCGCTTCCGGGCGGTTGCCACCTTTCCCGGGCGGACTCTGTGGTCCCACTGGGTTCCTGCAAAGAATTTCCACTTCTGGTTATCCCATCGTTTCCTTCCTTTCTGGATTTATCTTGACGCTATATGCCGGATTTGAGTTTGAACTCGCTGAAGCGGAGCGTTAGCCAATGCCTGATCGGCCACCCCGCTATCGTGGCGTATGGACACAGATCTCCAGAGTCAATACGCAGAACAGCGTATTGCGTTGAACCGAGGTTTGCTTGCAGAGTAAAGGTCGGTCCATCCTCACTATGCCAACGATTCCCCAATCGATTCAGTCTCTCTTCAACGACCATCAATCACGATTAGCCGCTGTGTCCGCCGCCTCAGGAGTGGTTGGCCTAAGTCTCGATCTTGACCAGATCAGCGCGACTTATCTTTCAAAAGCGGTCGAAACACTCCTCAAACCGAACTACGCCGCAAATATCAACACCGGAGCGACTCCGGAAGATAAAATTTCATTACTGGCTGCCTCAGTTTCCAAATTGGCCAAACAAGTGAGGCCGCTGGCTCCAAACGATGCCCTCTACACCGCGTTTACCAGCGGCAGCATAGCCGCTGCCCAAGATGTGTTTCTTTCGATTTTTGGGTCAACAATCCCTGGTTGAACCTGCGGCTGTAGAGTAAGCCCTTAGTCCAACGAAGTCGATACGCGCAATGAATCAATGCGACCCGTTGAATTCGGCGAAGCAGTTCCCGCCGGAACGCGACTGACTCTGTTCTCGGCCGATAGGCCCGACCGCTTCTTTACGGTGATCACGTTTTGCATTGATAGGGTTTCGGGTGTCGCCCTTGACCTCGAGGGCGTTCCCTGCTATCAAGTCGAAGACGAGGAAGGCAGAATCCATTTACTGCTTCAACTGCCAATCGGGGAGGAAAATAAAAACCGCTGGTGCCTTTGGCGGCCCGACCAAGTCGATTTTGATTTCAGGTCTATCTTTGAGGGAGCGCTCATCGAGGAGTAGGAAAGGCACTGTCTTCAGTGAATTTGAGCGGCGAACAACTTACAACCGCCGGAGATATAAACTATCTCCTAACCTAGGTTCGTCGTTCTCGCGCGTTTTCGAAAAGTCGCGGTTCCAAATGCTCATAGTTCGCGCAACGCCTTCCCACTTCCGATCGAACCGTCCCAAAACTGAAACCGCTATTTTCCCGGTATAGCCTGTCTCAACTAATATCGATTCCGGCCAAAGCCACCTTTTTTCCGGAGGACATTCCCACGGGACCGTTCATCCTGCGGAGAACGCCGTGGCATGGGTCGTGCTAAGGGGTTGCTCGTCCGCAATAGTTCCCGTAAATGCGGGACGAAGTCGGACACTAACCAACAAACAAACCAAATTATAAACTATGAAAAAACTCATTCTAACCATCGCATTGGCCGCAAGCGGCCTTGGCGGTCTTGCCACTTCAGCCCAGGCTCACGGCCATGAACACGGGTGCTACGGACGCGGATACTGCTTTCCGTCTTTTTACGGATCCTACGACGACGATTGCGGATACTGGTATTGGCAGAACGGTTGCCGATTCTGGCACGCTCCTCGCCACTGCCGCTAATCAACCCCATTCCTGCTGACGATTCTGCAGGGGAAACTTTAGCAGCGATTTAACTCGGTGGACAAGGAGCCCCACTGATAGCAGTTCCTAGATTAACAGTTAGCAGTTGACCGTTTGCAGTTCGAAGCCGAGCCGCCAATGAATTCTAAGTGCGACCGGTCCCATACGTCCCAACTAAACGTTTAGCGTGGGAAACGCGCTAACGGCCAACCGCTAATAGCTAATCGCGAACCGTTAACCATTAGCCACCAACCGGTAGCTTCTCCGGCAGATAATCCAGGTTCAGTCGTAACCAGCGTTCGTCCGTCAGTGGAACGTTCAAAAGCGTGAAGTCGTCTTTACATTCAGGCCGCGGCTACCAGCTTCTGACTTTCGGTAGATCAACTTGATCGCGAATTCCATCAGCCAGCGACAAGTAATCCAATATCTCCACCATCGCTCATTTGAGCGATAGGTTTCCTTGATCCCTCCTTCGGGGCCAATATGAAGGAGTTTTCCATACCAAAAATCGTTGCCTAAGGGCATTGGCCTTTGGCTAACTAGTTGCTGGAAGTCAGGAACGAACCGACTACCGTCGACGCTTTTGGAATTCCTGCATCACTACTGATCAAGCGGAGCAGTTTTAGCGGCTTGTAACATCTTGCCTCTATCGGAGCCATGTCCCAATCACTTATAAGTTGGGGTGACAGTCGCGGAAGGGGCTGACCCCCTCGAGCCGCGAGGCGACGGCAAGCACTGTCGATTCCGCCAACCAGGAGGAGACGATTTGTACGCCGATCGGAAGACCGTCGCGGCTGGTTCCGAACGGCAATGCCAGGGCCGGCATGCCCGTCAGGCTGAACGGCGAGGTCGCACTCATCACGTGGAACGGGGAAACCGTCTGCCCATCAATAACCAAATCGTTGAGTCCATGCTTGGTCGCCGGGTACGGCGTCACTGGACACAGCAGCGCGTCATAGCGACTGAAATACTCAACGAAGCTGTCGCGCAGGCGTTCTACGGCCTGCTCGGCGGCGACGAACTCAGCGATCGAGGTGTCGGGTGTGTCCAGGATCAATTGTGCGTGGTGAAAGACCTTGTCCTCGTGGCCGGCGGTGACCTTCGCGAACTCGGATCGGGTTTCCATCTGCTGTAGCTTCCAAAGGATGCTGTTGCCATCGGTTTGTTCCAGCACAGGCAAGCGGACTTCCTCAACGTGGCAGTAGGCGCCGCTCAGCGCGTGGGCCGCTGCCTTCACAGTGGTAACCACCTCCGGATCGGTCGGTCCGAAGAAGCCCGGAGAAGCCATCCAGCCCACCCGAAGCGGACGGTTTGGCGCCGCGCCCACGCCGGTATCAACGTTGGGTAGGCTAATGGAAAAGCCGTCCGCGCCATCGGGCCCTGCCAGTAAAGAATAGGCGAGCGCCACATCACGAACCGAGCGCGCCATCGGACCGATGTGCCAGAAGCGGCGCGGCACCCGGGGCCAGTGCCCTGTCAGCGGGACGCGACCATGGGTCGGTTTAAACCCCACCACACCTGTGTGAGCCGCCGGGCCGCGCAGCGAGATGGACAGATCACTTCCCAGGCCGAGGGGCGACATGGCCGCTGCGAGAGCCGCCGACTCACCACCACTGGATCCGCCCGGGGTGTAGTCGAGATTCCAGGGGTTGTTCGTTCTGCCCGTCAGGAGGTTGTCCGTCTCGACCGAGTAAGAGAATTCGGGCGGGTTCGTCTTGGCGATGAGAATACCGCCAGCCGCCTTCAGCCGGGCGACGGCGGTGGCATCGGTCTGGGGAACACGTCCCTTGAAGATCGGCGAGCCGCGCTGCGTCAGCACACCCGCTGTGTCAATTCCATCCTTGACCGTGAACGGCACACCGTGGAGCGGACCGACTCGTGCCCCCGACTGCACCGCCGCCTCGGCCTTCTTGGCTTCTTCCATCGCGCCATCGGCCAGCGTCACGATAGCGTTCACCTTGGGATTAACCTCGGTGATGCGGTCCAGATGGGCCTGCACGACCTCGACCGGCGAAAGCTCCCTTGAGGAAATAAGTTGGGCGAGTCGACTGGCATCCATAAGAATAATTTGGTTTTTCATGATTTTGCTTTACCATTACCTACCTGTCACTTGGTAGGCTGACAGTCGGGTTAATTTTTGATTGTCAATCCCTATCTAACAGTTGGTAGGTAAAAGTGAGGCAATGCAGATGAGCGAAAATGCGAGAGAGGCGATTCTTGAAGCGGCGCGACGGACGGCGCAGGCACACGGCTATGGCGGATTGAACTTCCGTGATCTCGGGTCTGCCGTCGGTATCAAGGCAGCGAGCATCTATCACCATTTCCCTAGCAAGGCCGATTTGGGTGCGGCGGTAGCAAAGCGCTACTGGGAGGACACGGCAGCGAATCTTGAGTCCCTATCGGCGTCGATCAAAGACCCGAAAAAAGCCCTCAAAGCCTATCCAGGACTTTTTCGCCGATCACTCGAGGAGGATAATCGGATGTGCCTGTGCAGCTTCATGGCGGCCGAGTATGACGATCTACCAGACACGGTAAAGAGGGAGGTGCAGGCATTCGCCGATGTCAATATTGCATGGCTCACCAAGATGCTTGCAGCGACTTCCGTTCCAGGAAGCAAGTGTGAGACAAAAGCTCGCGCGATCTTCGCTGCCGTAGCCGGTGCACAACTCATGGCTCGGAGCCGCGCGGATGTAAGCCTTTTCGATGCGCTCATCGCTAGCTTTCGCGAATCTGGCCTGATTCCGACTTGAAGGTGTGAGGCAATCATTCCGGAAATGCGAGCGCGGCCGCGTGCATTATGAATTGAATAGAAACACGCGCTAGTGGCCTGCATCGCCTTGTTATCACCTCCGTAGTCTAGATCTCAAAAGTTCTAAACGATACGCGCAGATTTCACTATCGCTTTGAAGTTGCCAATCATCCGCCTCTTACGGCCGAACCTTTGATGAAGTCGTATTGCTGGACTACTCCATTACTCCATTGCTCCATTGCTCCGACTCCCCCGCCCCAACAACTCCGGGACGAGAACGAAGGCGCAAATTAGCGATCGACCCAGGACATAAGCTTTTCATTGTAACGGGGGCCGGAAACGGCTTCAGGGCGTAATGCGGCCTCCAAGCGAGCCATGTTGTCGTCGCTGAGTTTGATATCCATCGCGCCGGCATTCTCCTCAAGGTAGGCACGGCGTTTCGTGCCCGGAATCGGCACAATGAAATCGCCTTTGCCCAACAGCCAAGCGAGGGCCACCTGGCTTGGCTTTGCGCCGATGGCCTTGCCGATGTTCCGCACGATCTCGACCGCATTCATGTTGGCGTCGAAATTCTCGCCATGGAAGCGGGGATCGTACTGGCGGGAGTCCTGCGCTGTATATTGCTCCGCACGCCTGACGTTACCCGTCAGGAACCCCCGGCCAAGTGGGCAGAAGGGAACAAGACCAATCCCGAGTTCCCGCAGCATTGGGATGATCTCGCTTTCAAGGTTTCGCTCCCACAACGAATATTCGCTCTGTAGCGCACTGACGGGATGGACGGCATGGGCTCGACGAATGTTTTCAACGCCCGCTTCGGATAGACCGAAGAAGCGCACCTTACCTTCCCGTACAAGATCGCCGACTGCGCCGGCAACCTCCTCCATCGGCACGGCCCGGTCGACTCGATGCTGGTAGAACAGATCGATGTGATCGATGCCGAGCCGGAGAAGCGATGCGTCGGCGACCTCGCGGATGTGTTCGGGTCGACTATCGGTTCCGCCGGCCGCGCCGCGCGAAAGGTCCCAACCAAATTTCGTCGCCACAATGGCCTTGTCCCGGCGTCCCTTGAGCGCCCGACCGAGGAGTTCCTCGTTGGCATAAGGGCCATAGGCCTCCGCAGTGTCGAAGAAGTTGATACCGAGATCAATTGCGCGGTGGACCGTGGCGATCGACTCCGCCTCGTTCGCTTCGCCGTAGCACTCGCTCATGCCCATGCAGCCGAGTCCAATGGCCGAGACTTCCAAGTTGCTTTTTCCAAGTTTGCGCTTTTGCATTTTCTTGATGTTGTTGTCGTGCGCCTGAACCATTCAGGCGTGGCAGGAGTATCGGGCATCATATGCGGCGCTTCTCTCGCGATCGTGCGCAGCCTGTCGGCTTCTTGCGGAAAAAAAGGTGAGCCTCCTCACAAGCCGGCGCGGAACTCCGTGGGCGCCACGCCAACCACACGCCGGAAGACTTGAGCAAAATGGCTCGGACTCGTGTAGCCGACCTCGAGCGCGATCTCAATGAGGCTCCGGGAGGTTTCGCGGACGAGCTGCTGTGCACGGACGATACGCTCTCGCGTAACGAACTGCAGCGGAGACATCCCCGTTGCGTGCTTGAAAACACGGGAAAAATGGAAGGGGCTGAGTTCCACCAGCTCGGCCAACGCCTCGACGGAAATGCTTTCTGCGAGGTGCGCACGCACGTAGTCTTCGATCTTGCGCAGCCGTGCGATCGGTAAGCCGCCGCGATAATCAGGCCTCTGCGATGCGATGTTCGTGTATTTCTCGGCGATGTGAATCGCGAGAAGGTGTGCCAAGGCAGCCACACGTTTCGCGTTACCCGCAGTTCGGGCAGATAGCATCTCGGCACAGGCAAAACTCAGATACACAAGCGTTTCATCCCGGCCGTAGAAGTCAGTCACCTCAACAGCATCAGCCTTGTCGTGGTAGACCATTTCAAACGCTGCGAGGCACTGGTCCACTGCAAGATGGATGTGGATCACCTCCGTTTCCTCTCCCAAAGGGGAGCGCCAGCGCAACTCGTAAGGGGTCTTTGAACCCGTCACAAAGATGTCTCCGCGCCGGACTTGTCGAGGCAGCCATGCACCGCCAATGTCACGCTCTTGAAACTCGGCCGAGCCAGCGAGGACGCAGGAGATCAACGGCTCCGGGGTGGCAGGCACGAGGAATCGATCTACGGTGCGTGGAAACCGAGAGCGTCGCACAAAAAGCCCTGGCCATTGGAGCGATGCGCTGTCCGCCAATACCTCGCCACTCGAATAGCGCGGAAATGCTGCCGCGCTCGTTCGCTCGGGGGTGCCGAAAGGATTCGGCATCAAAGCATTTTCGTTCACTAGTACACAAATGTCTGCCGGACCGGAGCCTAGTACACAGATTTGTGACACAAACTTTCGTTTTCGGCTGATGCCCCAAAACGCCCTAAGTTCCGGCTTCACTTTCCCCAAAATGCGAATCGATAAACTCGCCCAGCTGCTGCGGGGAAAACGGCTTTCGCAGTAACCGCCCTTTTCTCGTCATCTCAACTGCCTGCTCGTCATTCTCTGGCAACGCTCCCGTCATGAACAAAACCGGGAGTTTCTTATATCTTCGCTCGATTCTGGCGGCCAACGTCGGTCCATCGATCGATCCTGGCATGATAATGTCGGTCAACACCAGATCGAGCTTTGCTTGGCTTCTCTGGACAACGCTCCACGCATGTTCGCCACTTCGGCTTGTCAAGACCGTGTGGTTGCCGTGTTCGAGAACACGCCGGATGTATTGCAATATCCCTGGTTCGTCATCAACGACAAGAATTGTTCGGCCGCCTCTTTCGCCTCGTATCGTGGAAGATGTTGTCATACGGGCGGGCTTTGATCCCAGGCGCGAACCATCTGTGCAAACTGCAATCCCGTAACCGCGGGACGGGCTGACAAGTTTTCGAGCGGCCGCAATCGTGTACCTGGATTAATGTTTTCAAACCCGCCCGTTTCACTCTTCAGCCAAAAAGTCTTAAATATATTTGCAGGTACTCACTAACATCGGAGTAACGGACTCTTGGAAGCGAGCAATACTCTCGATCAGCGTATCCCCTCAGCCCCCACGGCCTGATACACTTCCTGGTCGCCCTGACGGTCTACACGTCGTCATGGGGACGCCACCAACAGATCGAACGGAACGAATCAAGTGTTGTTCAGTGGAAACGGTTTAAAGAAACTCGGCCCGTGAAAGTTAGGCTTTTGTTGCGGCGGAAGATAGGCACTGTAAAAGCGACGGGCTTCCTTAGCTCCCAAAATAGCAAAGGCGTTACCGGCAAGGGAAGCGGGGTCGCCATTCCAAGCTAGATCTTTGAGGGGGATCTCCATCACCGCATCCCAGCCCGGACGGTCCGGCTGAATCGTGGCCGAATGCTTGAATTTAGCGGTATTCCACTTCTCATTGAAATTGCCATTTTTATCGATCAGGACCTGAAGCTCCTGATTGTAGGGGCTGACTTCAAATTCGTAATAGGGGCGGGGCGGCTGAGCAGGTCTGGCAGTGGTGCAGATGAACAGTTCAACGACGTTGCCGTTGCAGATCTCGGCGTCCCCCATTTTCTCGGGATTGATGTAGCGGGTGGTGACTTCGTAGGTCACGATTAAGGTGTCATCTCTAAGGCCGTAGCGCACCCGTGTTGCTTCGTCTTCTTCTCCGTTAGTGGGGAAGACCAGATTCAGGGTCTGAGGCATAGCTTCTGGACTGGGGCCATTGCGCCTAGGCTAACAGTAACAGAGTGCATTCGGATCGTATTATCATTTCGAACCGTCCTTTGTGCCCACTCGTTTTTCACATCCGCTGCTCGTTGGCTAACCTGGTAGGCAAAGGTATGCTCTGAGCGAAATGGAAAAAGTTATCCGGGTCATATTGCTGTTTGACCTCCTGCAAGCGGGATAGATTGCCTTTGTAATACGACCGCGCATAGTTCTGCAAATCGGCATCAATATAATTCACGTAGGAATAGCCTGGAAGGTAAGGTCGCATGCTGTTGTACAGGGCGCGGACCGCTGTTACATTTCGGTTGGTCGAAGAGCTAGAAGACCACTGCAGATAGTACTGTAGGCAGAAGAGGGTGCTGCTGCGATGCGGAAATGCTGTTTCGGTTTCACCGATCCTATTGATGGTTCCACCGTACGCTTCGAAAATGGTGGCGATCTGAGACGATGCATTGCGGAGCGCCCCGATAAAAGTTTGGATGGCTTCATCGGACCAGGCTTCCACCGAATAGTCAGATTTTCCCTTAAAATAAACACGATCTGGGTCGCCATCACCGGCCAAGATCTTAACGGCGTCAAGATAGGCGATCTCCCTCGGTGTAAAATTGGGATTTCCAAGAGAAAGCAACGGACCCAGCACCGTCCTCAGGTCGTCGACACTCGGTGTTTCGGATGCATTCCGCGGAAGGTACAGGCCGTTGCAGCCGAGGTGGCTGATGCGTCCTTCACCACCGTTCACGTGGAGAAGGAACGACAACTCGTCTGGCGCCGATTGAGCTAGGCTTTGCCAAGTTCTGATGACGGCTGTTCGAAAGTTGTCATCTGGCCAAGAGATACTAAATAGGATCACGCGGTCGACGGGATGAACCTTAAACGTAAACTCAGTTACGATACCAAAATTCCCTCCGCCACCGCCGCGTAGCGCCCAAAAGAGGTCTTGGTTTTCGTTCAGGTTGGCATCCAATTCGTCCCCATCCGCGGTCACTACATGGGCTGAAATCAGGTTATCGCAAGTCAGCCCAAATTTTCGTGCGGTAAGCCCGTGCCCGCCTCCCACCGCGAGACCGGCAATGCCGACAGGTCGGCAGGAGCCTGCGGCTAGAGCGAGCTTATGCTCAAACAGCGCGACTGCGATATCACCAAGGAGGCAACCGGCCCCGAGCCGCGCGGTTTGGTTTGCCACATCAATGGAGATTCCACTCATCTTTCTTACGTCTATCATTAGACCGGAGCAGGAGGAAAAGCCCTCGTAGGAATGTCCCCCTGCGTGCGTGGAAGCCGGGATCCCGTGGCGCCGTGCCCATTTCACCGCAAGGCTAGCGCCGTTTGCCGTCAGACATTGAACAATAGCCAACGGCCGTGTCGTTGTGCACAGGTTAAACGGCAGTAGGTCATTAAATCCAGGATCGCTCGGACGTAAGACATTTCCATCCCCAACAGGAATGACAAGCTCCGTAAGCGGTTCGTTGATACCCTCTATGGCGACCGGAGTCTGAGGCGGGGCGTCGACTTCGAGGCTACGTACAACGGGGGAAGTGGCCGACAGGGCGGATAAGAGAGTCATTGCGGGGGTTAGTTAAGATGAACCTCTTTGAGGTAGACAAATCCTGAAATCAGCGAAATCGCATTTATCGCATTTGGAAATAGAATGAAGGGGCCCCTTTTTATAGGGTATGCCTACCAGTTGCGTGGCTGGACTCGCCGGTTCCAACCTGAGCCAGGCCTGCCGGGGAACAGTTGTTATGCACCCATAACAATGACCCAAATATCAGTGCTGGCGGCCCAATTGAATAATTGTTCGGCGTAAGGTGCCGGGACATGAATGCATCCGTGCGACTGCACATTGGGATCACCCTGATGCAGTGCTTCGCCTTCGTTATAGAACAATGCGAAATCCATATTGTCTTTGCCGGGGAACTCGCTGCTGCTATGTCGCCGAAGCCGGCGAGACGTCATCTCGAACATGCCATTAGTCGACCGATAACCTGGCCGCCCGCCAGCAATCGGACTGATATCCAGCGCCGACACGCCGTGGTCGTAGGTGGTTAGCTTCCGATTAAAGAGATCTACGAGAACGCTCCTCCCCTGCGGCGGATCTGGCGGGTCGCTTTGGCCCGGTCCGATTTGCGGGAGCTTGGCACTAGTCTGAGATCCGACTACGCCATCGACCGAGAGATGGTTTAAGGATTGAAACTCCATGACCCGCCCAGTGGTGAGCGCATCGAATTCGCTATTGATGAGGAGACGGGGGAGACGGGTTAATCCACCGAGATTAAGCGCGGCCTGGATTTGTTCGACGGCCGCACCGCGATCACTATATTTCAGATTTTGCATAAATCTTCTCTAGTCTTGATATCACCTCATTGTACTCAACACGAGGTCGGTGTGAAATACGCAGAATAACGTATGGCAGAACCGTCCCCCCCTTGTGGACGGTAGCGACTCGCCGCGAAAATCGTATTGATGTCGCCACAGCCGCAATCCTCGTGTAACAAATGCGCGCTTGAATATTCCGTCCCCCACTGCCCTGCTCATTATTTATATCGCTGTTTCGTCCTTTACCCGCGATCAATCGGTGGATTTTGCAGGCAAAGGTAGAACAGGGCTAACCCCAGTCCGATCAGGCGGATTGGTACGTAAACGGAGAAAAGAATCCGTTCTTGTCCGACACTTCCCAATTTAGCCCATAGTCGTTGAAACGATTCGCTTTGGACTTTGCCACCACAAAAGACACACCCGGAACGGCCGCAAACGGAGGGCGGTCGACCATTACGTCGTCAGTCCCTTGTCCGGCTAACGCCTCAATTTCCGCCGCCGCAATGTCGCCGACGCGCATGCTGCGTCGTTTCCCTTCCGCGTGAAATTCGATGGACGCCGCCTTCGCGCCAAGCACTTCGCCGATGAGAGGTCCAAGATTCGCGAGGTGGCCACCTGCCTGCCCGGAGAAGATCTGAGTCAAAGCGTCTTGCTGGGCTTGGTTAGCTTTATCGTCCGTGTAAAGGGCAACCCTCCATTTGCCCTCCATCATGTGGCCCGGCGAAACGACAGCGAGCGCAGCATTGAGTCCATCCAGACTAACGTCGCCGAAGCGACCCTGGTCGATGTGCCAGGTTAACAACGCAGTGCACGCACCTTTCGTCGGAGCGCTCTGAAAAACGCAAGGACATGCTACGTCACAATTGCAGGTCTCAAAGTATGAACCGGAAACTTTCCACGAGTTTGGCATAACTGGCGGTGGCTTGGGGGAAAAAGTTCCCATGCATATGGGACTTACGCAAGCACCGCGATTGTAAACCTGATTGGGAGTAGCTCGGCAGTTTAATATTGCGATTATTCAGTGACCATCCAAATCAGAACCTTCACAAGTTCGAAAAATATTCACTAATAAGCCGCTTCCTCTTTGCGTCGATTTATCTTTATCCTGAGATCCAGCACAATCGCGTGTCATAACAGTAAGATATAGAGCACATGACTCGCCGCTCGGCGTGCATGCTGGGCGGCGAGTCGAGGCATGGCATTTCGTGCCCACTAAACCGATTTGGCATAACACAGGCTAACAACTTCCCGTCTCCCAACTGGCACTATAAATTTGAGTCTGGCTAGTGCAAAACCGCTCTAACAAACGCCGCGGATCAAAAAGATCTTCGTGACGGCCGCTTGTGTTCTGACGACGTGGTTCCCAACACGCCAAGGTTGCCTATCTGTAATCCACGACTTAGTTATCAAACATCCCTTAGCTGTCCGTTCGCGGCGAATTCGCCGGCCAGGTGGAACCCACCCGCGCGAATCCGTATCTCTCCAAGATCGGCCGGCTGGTGGGCAGTGCATCGACTCTAAAAAAACGAACCGAATCGAATCCCCTGGCGTGTTGGATTCGTGCTGCAAGGAGCGCGCGATAGACCCCGCGGCCGCGGAACTCCGGAAGGACGCTTCCGCCCCAAAGCCCGGCAAACTGGCTCCCCTCAGAAACAGTTACGCGACCAAATCCAATCGGTTTTTCGCGCCAGTAAGCGATGAACGCACGATGACCTTGGAATCGATCCTCTAAGGTCGTCTGAAGAAAAGCGCGACTCGTGTCTGCTTGTGTTCCCCAGATCGCAGCCTCAAGAGAAAGAAAATGCCCTATTCCATCGTCATCCGCCACCGCTGTGACCGTGATGCCCTCGGGAATAGGCGCAAACAGATCTGGCAACAATTCCTGCAGATCCAGGATCATTAAGGATTCTTCGGCGCCAATGTTAAACCCGCAGTTCTGTAACCGCCTGAGTAAATCTGGTGGCTCATCATGGCTGTACACCTTCCATTCGAAGCTGCGGCGTAGAGTGGCAAAGTAGCTGATCTCGTTGGCAATAACGGACTCCGCTACCGGTCTCGGAAAATGGGAATAGACGATTCCATTCCAAAAGCCGAGCTTGCTGATAGCCCGAACAACATGAGGAGTTGTTTCCAAGTTAACATCGAGGCCAGGAATCGTTCGTCGCTCGAAGTCCAAGCGCTGCAATGCCATTCGATGGTTCATATCGAGCGAGCGCGAAAAAACGTGCCCGCTTAACGACTGAGCTTACCGCTTTTCGTTTCTTGAACCGAAGCTCACTCGACAGGGCGCCCTTTACAAGGTGTGATCCAAAGTTGGCTCCATAAAATGCCCGCAATACGCCGGATTTGATTCGAGATCAATCTTTGAGGGTGCCCTGGTAGAGGAATAGACTGGCATCCAGAAAAGCGCTCTAGAATTCGATTAGAGCGCATTTGAGAAGGTGACCGCTATCATGGACACCCGGCAAAAAGAAATCGGGCAAACGCTTACCGGCCAGACACTCGATCCTTCAACTGCCGGTTATTTACCGCTTCATAGAACGGGGGAATGGACGGTTCCGGGATCAAAGTCCGCTGGGAAGACGATCAATAGGCTATATCGATTTACCGACCTGCTGTCACAAATCGAAAGGTCACCTTGAGCGAGACGCCTTGCCGGAAAGCCGCCGCACCACGGCGTAGAAGGTCGGCGTGAACAGGAGGCCGCACAGCGTCACGCCGAGCATCCCGAAGAACACGGCGGTGCCGAGCGATTGGCGCATTTCAGCGCCAGCGCCGGTCGCGACTGCGAGCGGAACGACGCCCAGGATGAACGCCAACGAGGTCATCAGGATCGGCCGCAAGCGAGTACGGGCGGCTTGAACAGCTGCGTCGCGCACTGTCGCACCGGCGTCTTCGGCCTGTGTAGCGAACTGGACGATTAGGATGGCATTCTTGGATGCGAGCGCGCAAGAGTGCCGTCTGCGGGTAGAAAGGGTACAGCGGTAAGGGTAGGTTTCAGTAGAGCGTGTTTCTGGGTTTCCCGTATGTGCCTAAAGAATGCATACCATGCTTGCGGGACAATATCCCTCAGGCGCTCGCGCAATTCTGTCTCACTGAGCCGAACTTCTGGGATTCGCAGGAAGAGGTAAGTTTGACCTGTCCCCATCCGCTCGTTTTCACTCTGGTTCCGCTTCTATTTTGGGCCGCGGAAACGATAACTGCTCTGTCGCAGCCTTCTCTTGATACGAAATGTGGCAGAAAACGACCTCTATTTGTCATTGCTGCCATTCGGGCTACAGAGGACTTTCGCAACATGAAGAGGCGGCCCACTTCGGAGCGCACTCCGCAAGGCACGAAGACCATCGTCTTTTTGGCGCTTCCAGGCTCGCAGATTCTTGACATCACCGGGCCCTATCAGGTCTTTGTGCGCGCGGCGGAGATTTATCAGTGCATGCACCCGAAGGAGAAATCGCCGTACAAGGTGCTGCTTACCAGCGCAACAAGAAGCAAAAGCATCGTCAGCAACTGTGGATTGAATCTGACCGCATCCGATACTCTTGGCACGATTCGCGGCCCGGTGCATACCTTGCTGGTTGCGGGCGGCACGGGAGTTGAGAAGGCGACTCACGACAAAGAGGTTGTGGCCTGGCTGCGCAAAATGTCGCCTCGCGTCGTACGGCTCGGTTCGATCTGTACCGGAGCGTTTTTGCTCGCATCGGCCGGTCTACTCGACGGCAAACGCGCAGTAACGCATTGGAAGTGGGTCGAAGAGCTTGCCTGTCGTTCCAAGAAAACGACAGTTGATCCCGAGCCGATTTTTATTCGCGACGGAAATATCTACACTTCGGCAGGAGTTCTGGCGGGGATGGACCTGGCTCTGGCTTTGGTCGAAGAAGATCTAGGTTCGCAGATTGCACTTCAGGTTGCACGCGAACTTGTCATGTATCTCCGGCGCGCCGGTGGACAATCGCAGTTCAGCACCGCACTCGCGTTACAGGCGTCGGACCGGAGACAGATTGAAGAGTTGCGTTTGTGGGCTGTCGATCACTTGACTGCGGATTTGCGTGTGGAAAACCTGGCCGTAAAAACGGGAATGAGTCCACGCAACTTTGCGCGGATTTTCTTGAAAGACACCGGCATTACGCCCGCGAGATTTGTCGAGAAGATTCGCGTGGAAGCGGCGCGCCGGAGACTCGAAGAATCCAAGGATGCGCTCGACAAAATCGCGAGCGATTGCGGGTTTGGTTCGCTACAAGCATTGCGGCGATCTTTCACGCGGGGTCTTCGGATTGCGCCGAGCGAATACCGCAAGCGCTTTTCTGACGCGCCTGATTCACTTCAATCCAACTGAAAGGCTAAGCCGCTTTAGGCGGCAAACAAAGAAAGGAACATCCCTATGAACAAAAGAGAATTCATTCAGAAGTCGGCGCTCCTGGGATTCGCCGCGACTGTGAGCTCTATGGGCAGCTGGGCGAAAGCAGCCGCCACGATCTCGTCCAACGTCAACTCGGCTTCGCCGCGCACTGCTCCTCCGGGAGGAAATTTGCCGGTTGCCTTCCTGCTAGGCAAGAATGCCGAGGTGCTCGACGTCACGGGCCCCCTTGAGGTCTTTGCCGGCGCGGCAACCACGGATGGCGAGCTACTCTTTGCGCCCTACACGGTGGCAGCAAAAAAGGAGCCTGTAACCATCGGCGGCGGAACGAAGGTGCTGCCCGACCACGATTTCAAATCCGCACCGCAGCCGAAGCTGATCGTAATTCCCGCAATGGATTTCAGGGGCGAACCGCCGGAGATGTTAGATTGGATTCGTACTGCGTCGAAGGCGACCGACGTCACGATGTCGGTTTGTAACGGAGCCTTTGTTCTTGCGATGACCGGCCTGCTTGATGGCAAGTCTGCGACTTGTCATCACGCAGGATTCTTAAGTTTTGCAGCGACGTATCCGAAGGTTCATCTCAAGCGAGGCGCACGGTTTGTCGAGGAGGGCAACCTGGCGTCGTCTGGAGGTGTTTCCTCGGGAATCGACCTGGCGCTTCGCGTCGTCGAGAGCTATGTGGGTTACGATCTCACTGTTCAGGTTGCCGACGGCATTGAGTATCAGGGCAAGGGTTGGCTTGACCCGAACTCGAATGAGGCCTATGCCAAACTGCCCGCCTTCAATGAGGAGAACCCCATCTGTCCGGTTTGCTTGATGAAAGTGAGCGACCGCTCGATCAAGTCGAGTTATAAGGGAAAGAACTACTACTTCTGCTCGACTTCGCATGAAGAGGTCTTCGACAAGCACACCGATGTCTTCGACCGCTTCCTTGCCGAGGATCTGGCTGCCAAATAAAGTCGAATATCTGAACCGCGAGAACACGCCGTTTTTGAAGGCGTGTCTCGTAGCAGGCTCCACCAATGCTCATTCATGCTTTGGACCGTTCTGCCGGAGAACGAGTAACCTGCCTTTCTAGCGAACCAACTGTTCTTTCGGAAAAATCATTGCTCGGACGGAGACGAGTCGGTTCAACCCGATCGACCTTGTTGGGGTTCCTTTTCGAGAACAACAACAATGTCTGAAGCCGGCTTAGCGCAGCACAGCAAAACCATATCCTTGGGTATCGGTGCTACCGGCGCCTGAGCGTAGTGAACCTCTCCTTTAAGTAATTTACACGCACAAGTACCACATACGCCCGATCGGCAGCCGTACGCCGCATTCAGCCCCTGGTTTAGCGCCATATCCAGAAGGGTGCTCCGGCCATCCCACAACACTGATTCGCCAGGAGGATCCTAACGGATCTGATGTCGCACGTCGCTTGTGGGCGATTGGAGCCTCCCAAATTCGACAGAGCTGGACCGAAAAGGCTCCACCAGATTACTTCCCACCCGCGGAGGCCTCCGGGCGCAAGAGTACCGTCTGCGGCTTAAACCGCTGCCTTCTGCGTCTCGTAAACTTGCGCGGCACCTGCCATTTAAATCCTCGGACCCGTCTCGTTCCACACGCGGCTCTTGCGCTTTCCGGGCCTTCTTCCGCGGCGCTCTGCTAGCGCTTCGCATTCGGTTCAAAAAATATGCCCAGCATACTTTTCGACCGAAACCGAACGTCAAAAAAGTCCGACAACTCCCAAAGCCTCGCCTCTCTGCTGCGGCTAACAGAACCAACTAACCAATCGACTAACATGAGTACCACACTAAAAATCAGCACCTGGAACGGTAGCAATTTCTGATGGTGGACACCAACCGAAACAGACCGCAATGAAGCTGGTAAGCGCTGCTTTTATCGTGACTGTTTACAAGAACGGCCTCGGGCCGGACTTGGTCCTTTCCCCAGGCCTGGACATGCTCAACACGAGCAAACCGGACAACGTGTTTCTGGAAGTCGCGCCGTGCTTCAGTTCGCATGCTCTGCTCTTGTGCGCGTACGGGAACCCAACCATTTTCACGCATCCCGTTGAGGATGGAGGAAGTAGGAAGAAAACGGTATCTTTCCGAAACGCCTTCGATCGGTTGGGAAGCGAAAACACTGGGAGCAAAACGGCGCATTTCATCAACGGCATGGTCGTTTCCGATGGCACCTTCCAGCGGATCTCAATCAAACATTCCGGGTTCAGATTTTATGTGGCGGTTCCTCATCGGGGGTCTCAGGCAGCCAGGATTTTGGGTTACATGATCGAGGCGAGCTAATGACAATATCGTAATTAGCGGTGCAGTCAGATTGTGATCATTGTCATCGAATTTAGCGCTGTCATTGGCCTGCGGAACCGTGCGAATCTTACTTGTACTTTCTGGTCTCTTCTTTAGCGGGTGTGCGGCTTATCAAAGCTATCACTCGCTCCCACTTTCTGACCCGGGTATAGCGCAAAAACTTCGCAGGCGAAGCCTGAATGCTCTGGAGGTAGACGCGACTCAGCTTCATCATCCGCGTCTGCCACCGATAACCTTGAGTTTCAAGCATGGTATTGGTCCCGACCAAGCTGCAGTTTTGGCGGTGTTGCTTAGCCCGAAACTAGTTGCCGAGCGTGACCGCCGAGGTTTAGCTCAGGCGCAGCTCGTGCAGGCCGGCGTTCTGCCAAATCCGTCGGTCGGATACACGCGAGAATTCGTCACTGGCGGTTTTACCACGGGAGCATTTTCGCCGTACGGATTTACTGGGAGCTGGGACGTTTCATCGCTGGTCAGCCAGGGAGCGAAGGTTAAAGCTGCCCGGGCAAATGTCGATGCGATCAGCCTCGATGTTGCCTGGACAGAGTGGCAAATGGCGGAAGGAGCTAAGCTCGAGTTCTACCGCGTCCTTGCTCTAGAAACGCAGCTGAATCGAGCAAAGCAAATCGATGATGATCAGCAATCTACCGTTACCGCACTTCAATCAGCGGTAGATCACCACGAAAAAAGTGTGGTCGATTTGGCAGCGGCTCAGGCTGCGCGGCAAGACTCTTTGGCTGTCGTTCTCGCCCTTCAACAAGAATTGGATCAGAGGCGGTTGGCACTAAGAAGAGCGATTGGATTTTTGCCCGCGGCTCAACTGCCAATTCAGCATGATTTCGCTCTTCCTTCTTCGGTATCGCCACCCTCGGAAAAAGAGTTAGTTGGGAGCCTCGAAAATCAGCGGTTGGACCTGATCGGCCTTCGTCAGGGTTATCAGAGCCAAGAGGAAACGGTTCGAACTGCGATTCTGGCTCAATTCCCGAAAACGACACTCGGATTTATTCATGCCAGCGACAACTCCAACGTACATACCACCGGATTTGGGATTACGTTCGATTTGCCGATTTTCGACCGGAACCAAGGTGCGATTGCGACAGAAAAAGCGACCCGTCAGAAGCTTTATGACGAATATACTAGTCGAGTTTTCGAGGCCCGTTCGGATATCGCGTCGGCCTTAGCTGATATCCGTTCGCTTAACCAGCAAGTTTCTACCGCCCAAGCTGCTCTCCCAGTTTTTCAGCGTCTGGTCGAGACCGCGAAATCTGCCTCGGATGAGGGCGCCACTGATGTGCTCAGCTATTTTCAAGCTCGAGTCAACCTGAACCAAAGAACGCTGCAAATCCTCAAACTGAAGCAACAACTGATCGAGGCGAAAAGCGCGCTTGAACTGGCCTCGGGCCGGTATCTTACGGCTAGCAATTAACCAAGCAACAGATGAGCAAGAAGTTGTTAGCAATCGTAGTTCTTATCCTGCTAATCGCGGGGATTCTCGGGTTTGGGTTGTACAGAAACGCCGGAACCAACGAGACTAAATCAGGCGAATCTCAGATCGGTTCAAGCGAAGACTCAAAGCCGGTTGCGCAAGTTCAGACTGCTGCTGTCGAACACAAATCAATTTCTGAGACTCTCACGGCGTACGGGTCAGTTGTCGCCGCTCCAGGCAAGACTCATTTCGTGGCGGTTTCTTTTGAAAGCCGCGTCAAACACGTCCTCGTCAGTGCTGGTCAAGTCGTAGAGAAAGGAGACCTTTTGCTGGAGATCGAAGGAACCGCCGCAAGTTTGCTGCAGCTCCGGCAGGCACAAAGCACCGATGAAGAAGCGAAGAAGGAGCTTGAACAAACGAAGAGACGTTTTGACCAGAAATTGGCTACCAATCAAGAGCTCAACCAGGCGCAGAAAGCGGCCGCAGACGCAGATTTGCTCTTGAGCAGCCTTCACCAGCAAGGGGTTGGTTCCACCGGTGAGATTCACTCCGATACCGCCGGAGTCGTTGCAAAGGTGGATGTCGAAGACGGACAGGTCGCTGCTAGTGGAACTCCGCTGATTGAGATCGTGGCAAACGATGATATCGAAGTGAAGCTGGGTGCGGAACCAGAAGAGATAGGGAAGATCGTACCCGGCCAAAAAGTCGGTATCTCTCTGGTGTACGGTGCGGGATCGCCAACGATCGAAGGAACCGTTCGCCTCGTAACCCAGCGAGTCAATCCGGCCGATCACCTCGTCGATGTGTTCGTATCTTTTCCGCCAGGGACTCGGCTGCTATTGGCAGCCTATGTTCGAGGCGAGATAGGCATCGTTTCTCGCGAAACGTTGGTCGTGCCGAGGGAAGCTATTTTGCCCAACGAGTCCGAGTTTACGCTGTATTTGGTTCGTGATGGTCGAGCTGTTGAAAAGAAAGTGAACCTGGGACTAGGAACCGCCTCTGAAGTGGAGATTATCGATTCCACCATCAACGAAGGCGACCGCGTTGTCACTGTTGGAAGCCGTGAACTAAGCGACGGGATGGAGGTTAAGGAATCGAAATGAATTTTACCGATTGGACCTTTCGCCATCCGCGCTTCCTCCTATCGCTGCTCACAGTATTCACAATAGCAGGGGCGACTTCTGGCCTTTGGTTGCCAGTCGCTCTCTTTCCTCAGGTAAGCTTTCCTCGGATTCGCATTAATTTGGATGCTGGTGATCGACCGGCCGAGCGCATGACTATCGAAGTAACCACTCCGGTTGAAGATTCGATTCGCTCGATTCCCGGAGTCCGAACCGTGCGATCAACTACGAGTCGAGGGAGCGCGGAGATCTCAGTTAATTTTGATTGGGGGGAGGATATGATCCCTGCCCTGCTCCAGGTGGAATCGCAGATTAACAAGGTGTTACCGACGCTCCCAACTGGAACAACTTTCAACGTGATCCGCATGGATCCCACCGTGTTTCCGGTGATTGCCTACAGTATTACTTCGGATACTCATTCTCTAACAGAGCTCCGGGACTTGGCCCAATACTCCCTTCGACCCGCGTTGGCGACAGTGACTGGCGTAGCTCAGGTTGGAGTACAAGGTGGAAACGTAGAGGAATACGAAGTCGTCGTTAGTCTGCCGAAGTTGCAATCGTTTGGTTTGAGTTTCAACGATGTGGCCGACGCGCTGGCTGCTGCCAATGTTCTGGTGGCCACCGGTCGAGTCGAACAGTACGGAAAGCTTTACTTGGTTATATCGGATACGCGGTTTCAGACCTTCGCAGACATAGGAAAGACCATCCTCAAGTCTGGCCCTGACGGGACGATTTTGTTGACCGACGTTGCCACCGTAGAACGGTCAAGCGAGCCGCAATGGATTCGGGTCACCGCAGATGGCCACGATGCGGTTCTCTTTCAGGTATACCAGCAACCTGGCGGCAACACCGTTCAGATCGCACAACAAATCAAGGCGAAGTTACAAAGCTTGCAGAAGCAGACCCCGGAAGGAGTGCGAATTGCCAGCTGGTACGATCAAAGCGATTTGATCCTTGGTTCAACTAACAGCGCGCGGGATTGCGTTCTCATCGGGGTCGGTCTGGCTTCTTGCGTCCTTTTTTTGTTTCTTCGAAACTGGAAGATAACTCTCTTCGCGACAATTGCCGTCCCATCGGTGTTATGTGCAACGGTTCTTCTCCTCTACGTTTTCAAAATGAGTTTCAACATCATGACGTTAGGAGGATTGGCGGCGGCGGTCGGGCTTATAATCGACGACACCATCGTCATGGCAGAGCATATCGTGCGGCGAGTCCGGGAACGACGGAGTTCCGGTCCGAAAAAAGCGATTCTAACAGCAGCCGCTGAATTTACCCGTCCACTGGCCGGTTCTTCGGCAGCCACCATTATCATATTCGCACCTCTCGCGTTCCTCTCCGGCGTGACGGGAGCATTCTTCCAGGCGCTGTCACTTACCATGGCGGCAAGTCTGGTCATCTCGTTTTTAGTTGCTTGGATTGCGCTGCCGGTGATCTCGACTGGTCTGTTTGCCGGACGCGACGCGCACTTCTCCGACGGGGGTAAACTCACTCAAGCCGTTCATCGAGCATACGAGAATCTAATGCGGCCGTTGTTGCGAACGCCCGTCCTGATAATTCTAGCTCTGGTGCCGTTTTTGGGCGCCGGATATTTTGCGTTCTACAGCGTGCAGTCCGGCTTCATGCCAGTGATGGATGAAGGAGGATTTATTATCGATTACCGCGCACCACCAGGGACATCCCTGACTGAGACGGATCGCCTCATGCGGCAAGTAGAAGCAATTCTTCAGAAAATTCCCGAGGTCCAGACCTATTCCCGGCGCACCGGTCTCGGCTTGGGAGGTGATTTAAACGAGGCGAATCAAGGCGACTTTTTTGTACGGCTCAAGTCAGGACCAAGACGAGGCATTGAAGAAATCATGGATGATCTTCGCGCCCAGGTTGAACACAATGTGCCGGGGATTGAGATCGAGACCGCGCAATTGATGGAAGACTTGATTGGCGATCTCACGAGCGTACCCCAGCCGGTAGAAATCAAATTGTTCTCGAATGACGAAGCGGTTTTGCAGAAATTAGCCCCCCAAGTCGCCGAAGCGATCAGCGCGGTGCCCGGAATTGTTGAAGTAAAGAATGGAATCGTTCCGGCCGGTGATGCCCTCGAGATCCACGTCGATCGCGTGAAAGCCGCTTTGGAGGGTGTCGACGCCGATTCCATTACCAAGACATTGAGCGGTTATCTTTCCGGCACGATTACAACGAAAATACTGCATGCTCCGAAGTTAGTCTCAATTCGGGTTTGGACCCCAGAGAGTGGGCGAGCGACGGATCGAGATTTGGCAAATTTGCTCTTGCCGGCTCCAGATGGTCATCTCTTTCCGCTAAATAGAGTGGCTACGTTCTCAACGGTTTCCGGTCAACCGCAGATCACTCGAGAAGATTCGCGCAGAATGATTGCGGTCACTGCGCGAATCAGTGGGCGTGATCTTGGGTCCACCGCGCGTGATGTGCAGCGGGTTCTGGATAAACCCGGTCTGTTGCCAGCCAACGTACTTTACAGCCTAGGAGGTCTATACGAGCAACAACAGATCGCTTTCCAGGGACTAACTGTCATTTTAATCGCGGCGATCGTGCTGGTGCTTTTACTGCTACTGTTTCTCTACGAGAGCTATACCGTGGCGCTCGCCATGCTAATCACAACGTTACTGGCGGTTGCTGGCGTTTACATTGGTCTCTGGGCAACCGGCACTGAGATCAATATTACTTCGCGAATGGGCATGACGATGATCGTGGGCATCGTTACCGAGGTTGCGATCTTTTACTATTCGGAGTTTCAGGAGATTAGGGACCAGGCCAATCGGTTTATCATTGCGGGTGTTAACCGAATGCGTCCGATTGCAATGACCACATTTGCCGCGATTCTTGCTCTGCTTCCCTTGGCTTTGGGCATTGGCGAAGGATCTGCTATGCTGAAACCGCTGGCGATCGCTATCATCTCTGGTCTAGTTTTCCAACTTCCTTTAGTGCTGATCGTCTTCCCCTGTCTTCTGGCGCTCGTCCGAAGGGACCCCAAAAGAAAACGCGATGCTCAGGATCATCAACCTTCCGCTCACACTGAATCTGCCTTGGCATTTCGGCACAACGCCGGTAACGAAGCGGAGGGTTCGAAATGACTATCGGCGAAGCTGGCAAGGTGGCGCTGCTCTGGCGCGGGAATCGTTAAGCACAAGGCGAAGCGACGGTGCAGAATAGTCGGCTCAACCCCGATTTTGAGGCGCTGACCTCGCTCGGCATTCATGCGGAGCCAGCGATCCATACCGACGACGTAGCAGATGACGTGCGCGAGCAGTGTCGGCGGCGTGCTCGTCTGGGTTGACCCGATTTCCGACGGCCAGAACCGGACCCGACTCGATGCGATGTTGCGGGCTCGTCTCAAGAGGCGTGTGGGTTAGCGCTCATCCCGACGTGATCCTCAAGATGGGCGCGAGGAAGTCCTCTATCGCTGACGAACAGTTGCTCCAGATAACATTTCTCGGTTGGAGAGATAACAAAAAGCCAGAAGACATTGTGCTGGAGCGGCATTAACCAGCTGATGGGAGAAAAGACTTTCTCCCCGCCCGAGCCTCCGCCGCAGGCGGATCTCTCCTTCCTCTTTCTCCTAGGCGCACCCAGGTTCGCCTAACACCACTCCTGTAAAGTGTCTGGCTTCGCCAGATCGGTTCCCACCCGCGGAGGCTTCCACGCGCAAGAGTACCGTCTGCGGGTAGATGAGAGGGGACGCTAGCAAGTGTAGGTTACAGCAAAGCGTGTATCAGGGTTTCCCCGTCCGTGCCTAAAGACTGCATACCATGCTTGCTTCACTATCGCCCTCCCCCTCATCAAACCGGACGTGCGGATTTGCCCGCATCCGGCTTTCGTCAACGGTCGTCGGCGTAGAGTTTATCAGCAGAAGTCTCGCTCCTGGTCTTTAGCTCTTCACCTGAGCTTCTGTCTCCTTCATCGAAGTTTCCGAGCAGCCTAGCTGACTCGTACTCTATCCTAGGGAGTTTCCTCCCAATCAGCCCCGACGCTTTCTGACTCTGCTTCCATTGACTAAGACCCCTTCGCTCCTTCGGCATTACTCGAATTCTTCGCTACTATGGGCCCTTCCGACTCCCTGCTACCCACCAGAACTGGTTATTTGTTCCCAGTTCGGGCCGGACTCAGCTCTCGCTGGCTCCCAGATATCAGGGCCTCCCAAGTTCCTAGTCGTTCTTTTGGTACGCGCTGTCTCCTTCCACCCCGGAGAGTCCACCTGAGCGTCTCAGCATCATTCTTCTCAAGTAGTGCTGGCGACTCTGCTACTGGGCCTCGTGCTGGGGTTCGCCGGTGCAAGTTTCGCGGTTGCCTTGCCGCAAGCTGGACGCTGGTATCCGCCCAACCACGGGATAGAACATCCAAAAAATAGCCTGGATTCTAGTCCATCGGGATAATGTGGTGTTCTCTGCGTTCCTCACCGAGCACTGCCATGCTAACAAATTCTTGATGCCACTGTAATTTAGCGGAGCTCACGGCTTTACTTCTTTCCGGGTTTTCACCGCTCTATTTCCGGCCCGCGAGCCAGCGTGTCCCTGCCCAGAGCAGCGGCTCCTTCGCCGGCGTTATGCTGATTGACACAAATTGCTTCTCACTCCGGTCCCTGGACAACGCGCTTTCCCAGTTCCGCGCGGCTATAAAGCTTGGCGTCTTTGCGTAAGATTTGCTTTCGGCGATTCCACCCCCAATTTGCCATCATCCCGACCGCAGGGTCTGTTAAGCTGACTGATTAATTCAATCGAGTGCTGACATGAGAATCTCGAAAAAGAGTGTTCCACTCATTCCGCTGAAGGATTTCGGGTCCTCCCCATTTCTTGAGAACGGGATCTTTGTCGAAGCGTTCGAGGAATGTGTCAGCATCCGCCATAAACGGATGGAAGTTCATCGGCACGATTACGTAGAGCTGTTTTTGTTACAGGGTCGGGGTTCAGTTTTGGTCGATTTCGAAAATTGTCCGCTGTCAGGAATATCGTTGATCGTCATCGGCCCGGGACGTGTCCATGCCTGGCAGGCAAATGCAATGACTGGTCTTTATATTGCCTTTACTCAGGAATTTTTTGATGGCGCCGGACCACCGCCCAGCACCTTATTTGATTATCCTTTTATGTTCGCAGACGAACTCTCTTCGGTGATTCACCTGAAGCCGAACCAAGGCGGGCAGGCTCAAGGTTTATTCCGGGACATTAATAGCGAATTCGAAAAGCCTGAGAAGTTGGCAGTCGAAATGATCCGAGGCCAACTGCGCTTACTCATGGTGCATCTGGCTCGCTTATATGCAGCTAGATCGCCCGCCCCATTTGCAGCCGTCAGTTTGGTAAGACGCTTTCGTCAGGCGGTTGAGCAATCGTTCCGGGCATCAACTTCGGTCCGTGATTACGCCCAATCCCTGGGAGTTACGACCAGCCATTTGAACGAATCGCTTCGGCTTGAAACAGGCTCCACGGCCGGAGCGCTGATTCGTACCCGCCTGCTTTTGGAAGCCAAACGGCTCCTCCTGCACTCCGAACTAACCATGGCGGAGATCGGGTATGAACTTGGCTTCGAAGATCCTTCCTACTTCTCGCGTTTCATCCGGCGAGAGCTCAAGACCAGTCCGGCGGAGCTTAGAAACTCACTTCGCCAAAAATACCTGAAATTCATGCGATAGTCCCAGGCTTGGTATTTGGTTCCCTGGCTCTATTGCGGAACCTTACCTCATGGATATCAAGAGCGGCCGCCCGGGTCCGTTGACACAGCCGCCGATGCTGAATCCAAAAAACTGACTCTCGCTTATGAATCTAGAACTCATTGATAAGACAGCTCTCGTTTCCGGCTCCACCAAGGGCATCGGTTTCGCCATTGCCGGCCAACTCGCCGCTGAAGGTGCTCGTGTGATCGTGAATGGACGTTCGGACCCCGCCGTCAGTTTTGCCTTGGAACAAATCCAGAAAGCTCTGCCCGGGGCGAAAATCGAGGGATTTGCCGGTGACCTGGCCACAGCTGTAGCAACCGACGATCTGCTCAAGCTTTTTCCCGCGGTGGACATTCTTATCAACAACCTCGGAATTTACGAGCCAAAGCCTTTCGATAAAATTTCTGACGAGGATTGGCGCCACATTTTCGAGGTCAATGTGCTCAGCGGTGTGCGCCTCAGCCGCGCTTATGCCTCCGGAATGAAGCAGCGGAATTGGGGACGAATCATTTTCATTAGCAGCGAGAGCGGCATTTCTACGCCCAAGGAAATGATTCACTACGGCATGACCAAAACCGCTCAAATGGCGGTCTCTCGTGGCTTGGCCGAGGACTGCGGCGGGACCGGGGTAACGGTAAACTCCATCCTTCCGGGGCCGACGCGCTCTGCCGGCTTGGAAGACTTCGTAACGCAACTAGGCAGAGGCCAATCGTTCGAGGCCTTCGAGGAAGAATTTTTTAAGACTGTTCGGCCGAGCTCGTTGCTCAAACGTTTTGAAACCCCGGATGAAATCGCTCGATTAGTGACGTTCGTTTGCAGCCCGACAGCCTCAGGCATCAACGGAGCCGCATTGCGCGTCGATGGCGGGGTGGTTTCCTCCTGTTTCTAAGGAAAAGAGATGTCCATAAAGAACGTCGTTTTGATTGCTGGTGTTCACGGAGTGAGCGGTCGCACCGCCGCCGAGCATTGGGCTTCTGTCCCCGGCACGCGCGTATACGGATTGTCGCGCCGGTCCGCACCTTTACCGGCCGGAGTTGACGCCATCTACGCGGATCTGCTCGACCGAGAGAATCTGCAACTCAAACTGGAACAGATCAGCGGGATCACCCATATCGTGTTTGGCGCTTATATCGAAAGACCGACAGCGACCGAACGAAGCGAGGTCAATGTGACTATCCTGAAGAACTTGCTCGATGTGGTTGAAAAAACGTCTCCCTTTCTGCGCCACGTCACTTTTTATCAAGGCGGAAAGGCCTACGGCGCCGATTTAGGCCCCTTTAAGACGCCGGCCCGGGAAGACGACCCCCGGCTCATGCCGCCGAACTTATATTACGATCAGGAAGACCTCCTCCGGAAGCGACAACTGGGCAAGGCATGGCATTGGACGGCGCTACGCCCGGAAGCAACTACCGGCTTTGGTCTCGGCAACCCCATGAATCTTGGGATGTCGATTGCCGTCTATGCCGCCATCTCAAAGGAACTCGGCCTCCCGCTGAGGTTTCCGGGCACGGAGAAGAGCTATAGGATTTTATATCAAATCACCTCGGCAGAAATTCTAGCCAAGGCGACCACGTGGGCCGGCCAGTCCGACGCGGCTCAGAACGAGATTTTCAACATCACCAACGGCGACTATTTCCGTTGGAAATATCTTTGGCCGCGTATCGCCTCGATGTTCGATATGCCGGCGGCTCATCCTATCCCAACGCCCCTTACGATGTATATGGCCGACAAAAAACCTGTATGGGAAGCCATGGTCCACAAGCACGGCTTGCAGCCATTGCCCTACGAACAAGTATCGTCTTGGCCCTTCGCCGACGCCATTCTGCGTCTCATGGAATACGACAATATCACAAGCACTATTAAAGCGCGGCGCGCTGGTTTCCAGGATTGCATCGATACGGAGGAGATGTTCAAGAGTTTCTTTACCAGGCTGCGTAGAGACCGAGTCATTCCATAGTAACCAAAGGTAAGGAAAAAAATTTCACCACAGAGACACAGAGGCCACGAAGACGAAAAAGTTCAGGCATAGCTTTCGTCATTGCGAACATCACACTCTATGTGCGAACGACGGCGGATCCATTCGCGGTCCCTTTTTACGTTCCTTGCGATCCTTCGCGACAATCCCTGGATTTACGAAGCGCCTCTTGAACTTCTAAACTCCTGCAACTCCTTGAGCTCCTTTTCTTTTCACTAGCCGGATGCCGAAGAGCAGGGCAATCAAGGGCATCGATGAGGATATGAAACTCAACAAGGCCCTCTGGGAGATGGCCGAGGTACTTCGAAACCGCGGAGCACAATAAAGATTCATCCAACCGGGGGAGCGGATCAAACCCTCCCCCGAAACCTTGGAGCCAAAATCGCTAAACATTATTTCCGGTTTCTGCCTGATCCCGCAAAGCTTTGTAGAGAAGCTCGTTGGTCCGGCATGACCTCGGTCCCAGATATCGGCGAGCGTATACAGCCCTCGGCTGATGTGGGAGCCGGAACCGTCACCACCTACTTTGTGGATAACGAACGTCTTGGGGTGCTGGTCCGGCTGGAGCTTTACCCCGACAAGGACGGTCCAGACTTTCATCTTCTAGGCCATGAGCTGTGTCTCGGGAG
>Ga0207067_10031_pt1 | contig 46191 bp, 44 predicted proteins | sample Alteio_BWMinCont_25_FD_153484 | JGI IMG/M metagenome (GOLD analysis project Ga0207067, IMG submission 153484) | Enriched cells from forest soil in Barre Woods Harvard Forest LTER site, Petersham, Massachusetts, United States -... | ecosystem: Environmental > Terrestrial > Soil > Temperate forest >...
CGGCCAACGAAGGCGACTTTGCGGCCGACGCGTCCGGCGACGTCGATGACTTGCTGGATGCGGTGAATCGAGGAAGCGAAACAGGAAAGAATGACGCGGCGCGGCGCGGAGCGGCAGAGCTCTTCGATGCGCGGGACGATGGCGCGCTCGGAAGGAGTGAAGCCGGGGCGCTCGACGTTGGTGGAGTCGCTGAAAAGGGCCAGGACGCCTTCGGCGCCGTAGCGGGCGAAGGTGTGGAGATCGAAGGGGGCGCCGTCGACAGGAGTCTGGTCGATCTTGAAGTCGCCAGTGTGAATGATGACGCCGAGCGGAGTGCGGACGGCGAGGGCCACGCAGTCGATGGTGCTGTGCGTGACGTTGATGAACTCGATTTCGTAGGGGCCGATTTCGACGAGGCGGCCGGGGAGAACTTCGCGGAGCGTGGTGGAGGCCAGGAGTCCAGCTTCGTCGAGGCGTTTTTTGACCAGCGCGAGGGTGAAGCGCGTGCCGTAAATGGGGACGTTCAGGTCGCGGAGAATGTAGGCGAGCGCGCCGATGTGATCTTCGTGGCCGTGGGTCAGGACGATGGCGCGAACGTGCTGGCGATTTTGCTTTAGGTAGGTGATGTCGGGGATGACGAGGTCTACGCCGAGGAGTTCGGATTCGGGGAACATCATCCCTGCGTCGATGACGAGAATGTCGTCGCCCAGACGGAGGACCATCATGTTCATTCCGAATTCGCCGAGACCACCGAGGGGGATTGCCAGTAGCGACTGCGTAGACTTACTCAAAGAAAGGTTATCTCCGTGATGTTCGTAGGAATCGTATCACAGTAGGGTGATGGGCGCGCTGTGCGATCGGGGTTCTTGGCGGGTGTCTCTTTTTGCACAGGCTAATCGCGCTTCGTGTTCGAAGTGATGGCGCGGCGCGGGGCAGGCTGTTCGGGCTGCTTGGTCAGCGATCGCCGCCGCTGAAGAGATGGGCGATCAACACGAGGAGGACGGCGCCAACCGTGGCGGCGGCCAGCGAATAGAGAAAGCCTCCGCCGAAGATGCCAAGGCGTATGAAAATCCAGCCACCAATGAAAGAACCGACTACGCCAAGAATAATGTCGGTGATGCAGCCGAAGCCCCGGCCGCGGGAGATTTTTCCGGCGAGCCATCCGGCGATTAGGCCGATGATGATCCAGCCCCAGAATCCGCTGGGGAGGTAGACGGAAATACCCTTCGTCTCGAACATGGCGTTAAAAAGCATTGCGGACATTCAGCCTCCAAGAAACATCTCGGGAGTCTATCAGATGGGTTGCTGTTGCGTCATGCAGTGGAGCGTGCCGAGTCCGAGGACCAGGTCACGGCAGGCGATGCCGACTACTTCGCGGTTGGGGAACAGCTTGGCGAGGGTGTTGAGGGCGTGGCGATCGTTCGAATCGTTGAAAGTGGGGACGATTACGAGTTTGTTGGCAATGTAAAAATTGGCGTAGCTGGCGGGGAGGCGTTGGCCATCGAAATAAACTGGACCGGGCATGGGGAGCGTTTCTACCCGGAGAGGGCGGCCGTCTTGATCCTTCATTAGTTTTAGGAGGGCGAGATTTTCCTGGAGCGGTGCATAGTTGGCGTCGTTCGAATCGTTTTCGACTAGGGTGACGACCGTCGTGGGATCTACGAATCTCGCTAAGTCGTCGACGTGGCCGTGGGTGTCATCGCCCGCGATGCCGTTTTTTAGCCAGAGGACGTTGGTTATGCCGAGATAGCTTTTGAAAACTTCGGCGTAGTCTTCGCGGGTGAAGCCGGGGTTACGTTCCTGCGTTTTGCTCAGGAGACATTCTTCAGTCGTGAGCAGCGTGCCGAGGCCGTTGACGTCGATGCTGCCGCCTTCCAGAACTACCCGTCTTCCTTTGTGGATTGGTTGCCAGAGGCGGCGCTTTAGTTTTTTGTTGGCCTGGGAAACGATTACCGCGTCTTTCTTGTGATTGTCGTATTTGGCCCAGCCGTTGAAACGCCAGTGCGTGTAGGCGACTTCGCATGCGGAATTCTTTACGGAGATGGGTCCAGAATCGCGCATCCAGCCGCGATCGGTGGGAATGCGGAGGAAATCTACGGCCCCGAGGTTGGCGCCGGATTTCCTTAGGACGGCGCGGACGCGCGGTTCGGCTTCGCGGTTTTCGACCAGGAGGCAGACGCGCTCGACTTGGGAGAGGTGGCGGACAATTTCGGCGAAGGCCCAGAGAACGGGGGAAAATTTTCCGGGCCAGTCGGTTAGTTCGTGGGGCCAGCCTAGCCAGGTGCATTCGTGTTGGTCCCATTCGGCGGGCAGGCGATAGCCGAGGGAGTGTGGGGTACATGCGTTTCTCAGTGAAGGCATAGGATTATGTCTGGGCGAGGGCCTTTTTAACACAGAGGTCACAGCGGGCACAGGGAAGAATCGGTCATTCGCCTAGCCAGCGGTTTAGGATGGGTTGGTAGGCGTCGATGCGGCGGTCGCGAAGGAAGGGCCAATTGCGGCGGGTTTCTTCGCTCTGGGCGGGGTCGCACTCGACTACCAGAATTTCTTCTTTATCGCTCGAGGCTTCCGCGAGGATGCGGCCGAAGGGATCGGCTACGAAGGAGTTTCCCCAGAACTCCAGGCCGGCGTCGCCTTTTTCTGGTTTGCCTTCATAGCCGACGCGATTGACTACCGCGACATAAACGCCGTTGGCGATGGCATGGGCGCGCTGGATGGTGCGCCAGGCGTCGAGCTGGGCTGCGCCGAATTGGGCTTTTTCGTGGGGATGCCAGCCGATGCTTGTAGGATAGAAGATCACTTGTGCGCCTTGCAGAGCAGTCAGGCGCGAACCTTCCGGATACCACTGATCCCAGCAAATCTGAACGCCGATGCGCCCGTAGGCGGTGTCGAAATTCGGGAAACCGAGATCGCCGGGCGTGAAATAAAATTTCTCGTAGTACAGGGGATCGTCGGGGATGTGCATTTTGCGGTATTTGCCCAGGAGCGTGCCGTCGGCGTCGAGTACAGCGCAGGTATTGTGGTAGACGCCGGCGGCGCGGCGTTCGAACAGAGAAACGACCAGGACGACTTTCGATTCCTTGGCTATTTTCGCCAGTGAGTCGGTTGCGGGGCCGGGAATGGGCTCGGCTAGATTGAAGAGATCGGGGTCTTCGGTGCGGCAGAAATATTCGCCGCGAAACAGTTCATCCATACAAATGATTTGAGCCCCGCGCCCGGAGGCTTCGCGGATTTTCTCGATGGCATTCGCCAGATTTTCTTCAGGAATGGAAGTGCTGCGCATCTGCACGAGGCCGATTGTGAATTTCTTTGTCATAAAATTTAGTTTATCATGCTCGTAGAAAGTTTTTTTGTAGCGTTTTGTTCTTTCCTTCGGGGCGCATTTGTAATATCAGTCGTTACGAAAGTGGATTGCTACGGCGTGGTGTGAGTTACTGAAACAAGAGCGCAGCAGAGATCGGGGAGAAGAGATGGCAAACCGGCAAGAAAAGACGGCCACAGGGCGCGTGCTGCACGATCCGGTGAAGGATAAGCTGCGGCCGATGTTTCCGATTGATCTGTCGAAGTGCCGCACCATCGACGAATTGGTTCGCGCGATGGGGAATACGGCGTTCACGGGACGGCAGATTGGAGACGCCGCTGACGTCTTGGAAACGATGGCGCGCGATAAAGATTGTTTTGTGGTCATGACGCTTTCCGGCGCGCTGACCGTGGCAAAGATGGGTTTCATTTTTTGCGATTTGATTGAAAGTGGTTTGGTCAAGGCCGTCGTCTCCACGGGCGCCTTGATGGCGCACGGGCTTGTGGAAGCGACAGGACACTCCCACTTCCGGTACGACCCCAGCAAGATGGACGACAAGACGCTGTTCGAGGCGGGCTATAACCGCGTGTACGACTCGCTCGAACCGGAAGTGAACCTGGATCACGTGGAGGAAGTGATGGATGACGTCCTCTCGAATTGGGACGCGGAGGAAGTTGCTTGCAGCTGGAAGATTCACCGGAAGATCGGAGAAACGCTGCACAAACAAGGGGCGGGGCGGGGAATCCTGAAATCAGCATACGAGCACAATGTACCGGTGTTTGTACCGGCGTTCAGCGATTCGGAATTGGGAATCGATTTTGCGCTGCAGAAGATCGCGCGCCAAAGAGAAAAAAAGCCGCTGCTGCGGTTCGATCCCTTCGAGGATTTCGAGAAGTTTGCGGACACCATGCTGGCGACCAAGCGCATGGGACTTTTTACCGTGGGGGGAGGGGTGCCGCGGAATTGGTCGCAGCAATTTGGAGTTTATGCGGAGCTTCTGGCGCGGCGGGGTTACAAGAAGATTCCGCTGAAGCGCTACAACTACGGCGTGCGAATTTGTCCGGAGCCGGTGCATTGGGGAGGGTTGAGCGGGAGCACGTATACGGAAGCGGTGTCGTGGGGGAAATTCGTGCCTCCGGAAGAGGGTGGTAAGTTCGCGGAAGTGTTCGATGACGCGACGGTGGCCTTGCCGCTGGTGGCGGGGGCGGTGCTGGACCGCATTGGATATTTCAAGCGCGAAAAATAAATAACAAAAACAAGCTTATAGCCGACAAGCCATGTGGCCCATGAGATTTTTTGTGAATGCGCTTGGGCTGGAGCACTACGCGCTCTACGTTTTCGATTACGGCGCGCCGGTCGGCTATCGGCTGGCCGTTGCCCGTCCCCAACGGGTGACCGCCATGGTGTCGCAGAATGGGAACGCTTACGAGGAGGGGCTCGGTGATTCGTGGGCTGCGATGCGCCGTTATTGGTCGGCGCCAAGTGCGGAGAACCGCGCGGTGGTCCGGCGAAGCATTTTGACCTTCGAGGGTACGTACTTCCAGTACGCGGACGGCGTCCCTAATCCGGAGAGGACCGCGCCGGAATCGTATACCCTAGACGCGGCACTGCTCGAACGGCCCGACGTTCGGGAGATCCAGCTGGATCTGTTCCTGGACTACGCGTCGAACGTGAATCTGTATCCCAAGTTTCAGCCGTATTTCCGGGAGTACAAGCCGCCACTCCTTGCGATTTGGGGAAAAGTGGCGTTCGGATTGTCGCGCTAGTCGTACAGGACAACACTTAGCAGAGAGGGATTGATTTGGACGTGGCGGTTGTTCTTGTACAGAATGAAGCCCATGTTCCGGAATTTGTTCATGAAATAATTTACACGGGAACGGGTTGTGCCAATCATCTCTGCCAGCGTCTCCTGGGAAATGTTCGGAAGCATCGTTTGCGTCTGGCCCGGCGAGCCGTAACGTGCCAGCAGCAACAGAGTGCGCGCCAGCCGTTTCTCGCTGGAATTAAAGAGCTGGTCTATCAGATCCTCTTCGACTCGAAGGTTTCTTGACAGCATATGCGCGATGAAACGGTCGGAGAACTCAGACTCCCCGTGAAGTAAGCGTAGCATCTCGCTTTTCCTAATCACGAGCACGGAGGTGGGTGCAATCGCGGTCGCCGTGGCCATGCAAACGGTCTGGCCAGCCAGGCAGCCTTCTCCGAAAAAGTCGCCCGGTCCCAGTATGGCCACGACCGCTTCTTTACCGGCTTCATTGACGACGGTGAGCTTCACACCGCCTTGCTGAATATAAAGGACATTCCTCGCAGCGTCGCCCTGCGCGAAGATGCGCTCCTTGTTTCGAAACCTTGCTATCTTTCTTCCGACACCTGCCGAATCGAGAAATCGTTGCACGTCGAACGCAGAACCCCTGAGAGTCGCCTTTTGGGGCCGGCTAGCGGCGCGGGCAGAGACACGTGGAACGGCAGTGGGCAACATACGGCAGAATAGCACGGGAACCGAATCTGTCGACTGTTCAATATTGCACAGTGCGGCAAAATCGCCCGCGCCCCGCCGAACCTCTGTGGAGTTTCAACAAGAGCTGTAGATTCTGTGACGTACAGACGCCTTCTAGCCTCGAAGAGCTTTTCGCAGTGATTGGCGCACCTCCAGCCCCCCATCATATTCAATGTAGCCCTTCCTCCGGAATCGATTCATGAACAAATTGACGCGCGAACGCGTGGTGCCGACCATTTCCGACAGAACCTGGTGGCTTATAACGGGAATCTCAGCTACCGCCCGTCCGTTCTTCTCCAAATGCGCTAGCCGGAGAAGCACGCGCGCGAGTCGCTGCTCGGCAGAGGAAGTCAGCAGGTTTGCCACGTGATCCCGGTAGTTCTTGACGCTAGAGAGCAAATAGGCGACCAGGGCATTGGAAGTTTTGTTCTTTTTGCGAAGCATTTGGAGCATTTTCGTTTTCTTGATGGTTCGTATGGAACTGGCGGTCAAAGCAACGGCTGTGGACATGCGAAGAGGATAACCCGCCAGGCAAAGCTCGCCAAAAAAATCATGCACGCCCAGGATGGCAGTAACCGCGGATGATTGGTTTTTCGTTCGAGTGGTGAGCCGCACGCCGCCTGCCTGAATATAGAAAAGCGTGTAAGCAGGGGTACCTTGTTTGTAGATGTTTTGTTTGCTCCGATACTGCGAGACCTTGCCGCCCAGGCTTGCGCCGGAGCCGAAGCCGGCAACGGAGTCGGACATCTTGTTCGTGCGTTTCATGGGTCGCCCGAAACCTGGCGCGGGGCCTTGGACATTTGTGGCTTCTCCATAGACTGCACGGACTTCCGGTGAGCTGCTTGCGACCGCTCGAGAGCTCTATTGGCCTGTTCCATTGTCCGTTTGGGACACTCGTCGACCGTCAGGTGCTCTTTCTCACTTGGTGGGCGGTGGCGTCACCACGCGCTTGGGCGGCGAGTTGGTAAAACCCAGCAACTCCAAGTGCGCGTCGTCTTGCCTGGTGTTGGCCATCCCCAGAGTCCGTATAAGCTTAGAGTCCCTGTAATATAGAAGCTGTGCAATAGTGAACACTCGTGTGGTTGCCAGCCGTTGTCCACGGGCTTTTCGTCTTGCACCACGCATTCCGTTCGATAGGGACCCGGACGTTTGATAAAGAGGACTTGCCATCGGGAGGGGGCAAGCTTGAGTCACGGTGCCGCTTGTTTAAGGTAAGTGACAAATGGCTTGCCGTCATTTTAGGATGGCCAGAGACTCCGTGCAGAAACTGCCGTTGCGGCGCAGTCTGGAGGAGGTCACTAGAAAGAAGGCGAAGAATGGCGAAGGCGAAGGAAGCGATGAGCAAGACTTTGTATGGCGTACATCCCGGAGTGGCGATGGTCGAGAAGTGGGTGGCAGAATTGAAAGTGAAGACAGGGAGGTCGCTGGAGGAATGGATCACACTCGCGGCGAAAGAAGGGCCAAAGGAGGAAAAGGCTCGGCGCGCATGGCTGAAGACGAAACACAACCTGGGGACGAACAGCGCGTGGTGGATTTCCGAACGCGTGGATGGGAAGGGCACTGAAGAAGATAGCCCAGAGGCGTATTTGAATACGGCGGCGGTATATGTGGAGGAGCAATACGCAGGAACGAAAGAGAAATTGCGGCCGATTTACGATGAGTTACTGCGGTTAGGGAAATCGCTGGGGGAGGACGTGAAAGCGTGCCCTTGCAAGACCATGGTCCCTTTGTATCGCGAGCATGTTTTTGCTCAGATTAAGCCGGCGACGAATGCCCGGATTGATCTAGGTTTTGCGCTTGCGCGCCATTAGGGAAAATTGCCGAAGAGGATGATTGATACGGGCGGGTTGGCGAAGAAGGACCGCATTACGCACCGGATTGAATTGAAGTCGGTGGCGGAGATTGACGCGGAAGTGAAGAAGTGGCTGCAGACGGCCTACGAATTGGATGCGCAATGAGCTAGTCGTCTTCGCCAATGAGGATGGCGGCGCCGAGGACGGTGGTCCAGAGGCCGCGTTTGTCGCCGACGGCGGATTGCGTGACGTTCATAGTGCGGACGATCTTGTTGGAGATGCGGTAGACCTCTTTTTTTTCGTCGAAGCTCAAATCCGGATCAAATTCCACGTTGAGAGTGGTGGCCAGCATTTCCGCGGCGAGTTCTTCGGCGTATTCGCCGGCGACTTCTTCGGTTTCCCCAAACGAATGATGCTCGGAAAGATAGCCGTACATCAGTTTATCGCTGGGGAGCGCAAGGCCGATGCTGGCGGCAATCAGGCGGTGCGCTTCCTTGGTGGAGTTTTCGCTGATGACGGTGAAAGCCACCTGGCCGGGCTTGATATGCTTCAAGCCTTCGCTGCGGGAGATCAGTTTGCAATTGGGAGGGAAAATCGAGGACACCCGCACGATATTGCACGCGGCGATGCCTGCATTGCGCAGGGCGAGCTCAAAGCTCGAAAGTCTTTCGCGATGTTTACCGACGCCTTTGGTCAGGAAGATCTTCTTAGCGACGAACGCCATGGTGCCGGGTTGTGGCGCCTCCGTGGGTGGAGTAACAGCGGAAAAAATTCCGCTGTGGAAAAATAACAAGAAGGTATTGCAGTGTCAAACGAATTCGGGGCTTTCTTGCGGCAAGAACGAAGCAAGATGAATGGATTGTGACAAGAATCTTTGCGCACGCTCAGGAATCGCCGGCGATGTGCTGAAGCAGTTTGCCGAGAGGTTTGCAGAGCGCGAGAACCTTGCCCAGATCGTCAGCGCCGAAGTCCGGTCCGGCGATGGAGGGATTGGGACCTTTGCGGCTGACCTGGATCACGCCCACGACCTTGTCGCCGGAGAGAATGGGAGCGCTGATCATCTTCTGGATGAGTTCAGAGCTTTCGCCGCCGATTTTCACGCCCTCGAAAACGGTGGCGTGGCGGACGCTGGCAAAATTATTGATGATGTCCGGACGGCTTTCGCGCGCCGTACGCGCGGCGATGGCCGAAGTGCTGGAAAGGGGGATAAAGCCGACCTGTTTGAGGGACACCGGGACGAGGAAGTGGAGGTGGCGCCAGCGCGTGGAGACTGCCAGCAGGGCGATTTCGTCGGGCCTGACACCGAGGTTTTTGGCGATGCGCTCGGCGATCCCCGTCAGGGAGATTTGGGACGTGGCGATGGCGTCCGATTCGAGGGCATTTGCGATGCGTTCCAGCTCTGAAGCAAGGCTGAGGCTCGTGGTCATGGGATATCCGTTGGGCTCGCGAAGGCTGCCAGGCGGGAGGGGCCGGGCGGATACCATCCGTCGTGTTCTCATTTAAGCGAGAAAGGCTGCAGGGCGCAACGGTATTTCGCGAGGTGCGTGTCTGAGAAAGGAACAGGAGGAACAGGAGGAACAGGCTCGCCGCTTGCATCGATGTTTTCAACTGCCTATACTGGAAGGGCCGCGAGACTTTAGCGCCCTTCAGCACCTCATGCGGCGGAGAGGGCATGTCCCGAACGGCAACCCGCCCTGAAACCGACTATCTTCTTCGCAAACTGCATTCCTTTACCGGCGTAATCCCCGTGGGTGCCTTCCTGGCGGAACATTTCTGGTCGAACAGCTACGCGCTGGTGAGCAGAGCGCAGTACGACGCGAAATCTCAAGAGTTGCAGACGATTCCGTTCCGCGTGGCGGTGGAGTGGCTGTTTATTTTTCTGCCGATGCTGTATCACGGCGGGTATGGGATTTATATCTGGTTGCGTGGGAAGTCGAATATATCGGCGTACCCGTGGGTGGGGAACTGGCTGTACACCACGCAGCGTTATACCGGTTTGATTGCCTTTGCCTACATCGGGTGGCATTTGTACACGGAACGGTGGTTGACGCACGGAAAGTCGACCTACACGGATGTGGAGGACTTGCTGCAGAATCCGTATGCGCTGGCGTTCATGTTCATCGGGGTGCTGGCGTCGTCGTTTCACCTCGGTGTGGGGATTTGGAATTTTTTGTGTAAATGGGGGTTGGCGGCGACGGTGAAGGCGCAGCGCGCGGCTGGGGCGCTTGGAGCAACCGTTGGATTCGCGTTCAGCGTGATCGGGGTTCTGATTGTTCTGAGTTTTTGGTTGAACTGGCACCCGTTTGACTTCTATTTGAAATGAGACAGCCGAAAATCATTGTAGTGGGCGGTGGTCTGGCTGGCCTGATGGCGACGATTCGCATCGCGGAGGCGGGCGTGTCGGTGGATCTGTTTTCGATTGTACCGGTGAAGCGATCGCATTCGGTTTGCGCGCAGGGCGGGATAAATGCGGCGAAAAACCAGAAGGGCGAAGGCGACACAACCTGGAAACATTTTGACGACACCATTTACGGAGGAGATTTTCTTGCGAATCAGCCGCTGGTGAGGCGAATGTGCGAAGCGGCGCCGGGGATTATTGATTTGTTGGATCGCATGGGCGTGATGTTCAACCGGACATCGGAGGGCTTGCTGGATTACCGGCGGTTCGGGGGCACCATGTATCACCGGACGGCGTTTGCTGGCGCGACGACCGGGCAACAGTTGCTGTACGCGCTGGATGAGCAGGTGCGGCGGCACGAATCGGAAGACCGCGTGAAGAAATACGAAGGGCAGACGTTTTTGTCGGCGGTGATCGACGGAGGCGGAGTTTGCCGCGGCATTTGTGCCATGGACTTGCGGTCGATGGAAGTGAAAACGTATCCGGCGGATGCGGTGATTTTCTGCACGGGCGGGATTGGCGCGATTTTTGGACGCTCCACGAATTCCGTCGTGTGCACGGGTTCGGCGCAGTCTGCGTTGTTTCAGCAGGGAGTGGATTACGCGAACGGCGAGTTCATTCAGGTCCATCCGACGGCCATTCCCGGTGAAGATAAGCTGCGGCTCATGAGCGAATCGGCGCGCGGCGAGGGCGGCCGCGTGTGGGTACCGAAAAATCCTGCGGACACCAGGCCGGCGCGGAGCATACCCGAGGGAGAGCGCTTTTACTTTCTTGAGGACTGGTATCCGAAGTATGGAAATCTTGTCCCGCGGGACATCGCGACACGTGCGATTCATCGCATTGTTTATCAAGAGCGGCTCGGGATAGCAGGGCAGGCCGCGGTCTATCTGGACGTGACGCATATTTCTCGGGAAGTGCTGGACCGGAAACTGGAAGGCATTCTGGAGATTTACGAGAAGTTTCTTGGCGTGGATCCTCGCGAAGAGCCCATGAAAGTTTTTCCGGCAATGCACTACACCATGGGCGGGATGTGGGTGAATTCCGAGGACCAGGCAACAAATGTTCCGGGGATATTTGCGGCAGGCGAATGCGAATACCAGTATCACGGGGCGAACCGGCTGGGAGCTAACTCGCTTGTCTCTTGCATATTCGGCGGAGGATTGGCGGGGCCCGCTGCAGTAAAGTATGCGCGCAGTCTTGAAAAAGGCGCTGAGTCAACAAGCACGGGCGTCTATGAAAACGAGCGCAAGCGGCAGGAGGAGAAAAATCAGGCACTGATTTCGCCGGACGGCACGGAAAATCCGATGACCATCTGGCGTGAGCTCGGTGATGTGATGACTGAGCACGTGACAGTGACGCGGATTAACAAAGATTTGCAGACCGCGGATGTCAAGATTCGAGAACTCCTGGAGCGCTACGGACGAATCAATTTGAGCGACCGGACCAAGTGGTCCAACCAGACGCTGAATTTTGCGCGGGAGCTGGGCAATATGCTTGTGCTTGCGCGCGTGGTGACGCTAGGCGCGCTCGAACGCAATGAATCGCGCGGGGCGCATTACAAGCCCGATTTTCCCGAGCGCGACGACGCAAATTGGTTGAAGACCACACGCGCCAAATGGAGGAATGGGGAAATCCGGTTTGGCTATGAGCCGGTGGACATTTCGCAGATTCCGCCGCGCGCTCGACGCTATGACGCCGCGAAGTAGCGCGAGTTGGGGGATTGTCAGGTAGCCGCGGAATCGGATTTGGGGTTGGAGAGCTTTTCTAGGATTTGCTGAGGGTTCTATGCCTGACGCCAAAGAGGTGATCGTTCGGGTGAAGCGGCAGGTCAGTCCCAAGGGGACGCCTTATTGGGAGGAGTTTGCTCTGCCGTGGCGTCCCGCGATGAACGTAATTATCTGCTTGCGGGACATCGCGGAGAATCCGGTCACGCGTGAGGGCCAGCGGACCACGCCAATCAGCTACGATTCGAATTGCCTCGAAGAGGTTTGCGGCTCTTGCGCCATGCTCATCAACGGAAGGGCGCGCATGGCGTGCTCGGCGCTCGTCGACAAGTTGGACCAGCCCATCCGGCTCGAACCCTTTTCAAAATTTCCAGTGGTTCGCGATCTGGCCGTTGACCGGCAGTTCATGTTCGAAAGCCTGAAGCGTGTCAAAAGCTGGATTCCTATCGACGGGACATACGATCTCGGCGAAGGGCCGCGAATGGCTCCTGAGACGCAGGAGAAGGCTTATCCCTTGTCGCGCTGCATTTCCTGCGGAAGTTGCCTCGAGGTTTGTCCCCAGGTGAATGATAACAACAAGTTTATCGGCGCAGCGATCATCAGTCAGGTGCGGCTTTTCAACATGCATCCCACGGGCGCTATGCACGCGAAAGAGCGCATCGCGGCGCTGATGGAACCCGGCGGAATTCAGGACTGCGCGAACGCGCAGAATTGCGTGAAAGCTTGCCCCAAAGACATTCCCTTGACCGAATCCATCGCTGAAATGAACCGGCAAGCGTGGAAACAAGCGCTGGTTGGCTGGCTCGTGGGTTAATTCCCGGCTTGTCCGGCGGGTGAGAAGGCCACGCAAGCCGATCGTATTGCCTTCCTGAGCACGAAGCGTACCGATGGCTCACCTAATCCCGCTTGGTCACAATCGTTGGCAAGATTCGGAAACCACCCCTTCCGTACCATCGAATAGGGTAAACTCTCTCTTCATTTTTGATTCTTGGAGGGTGTATATGCAACGCGGCAGCGGTATTTTTCGGGCAAGCGTCCTTTGCGGGGTGATGGCGATTCTCGCGGGACGTTCCTCGGCGGACGACATCGCTGATCGTGCGAAAAAGCTGCATTTCTCGTCCATTGTCCTGGACACGCACGACGATACCACGCAACGCTTCTTCTCGAAGAGCTTCGACATCGGCAAGCGCAATACCGACGGCCACATTGACATCCCGCGTATGCGCGAAGGAGGCATGAACGCGATTTTCTTTTCTATCTGGATTGACGGCAGAATCATGGGGCCGCCGGCGGTGCAAAAGGCGCTGGACCAGATTGACGCGGTGCATGAAAACGTAAACAAGTACTCGAAGGACATGGTGTTTTGCCGCACCGCGGAAGAAGTGCGTCGCGCGCACGCGCAAGGGAAGATCGCGGCTCTGATCGGCGTCGAAGGTGGTCACATGATCGGAAACGACATTCGTGTGCTGCGTATGTTCGGTGATTTGGGAGTGCGCTACATGACGCTCACGCATTTTTACAACGATGAATGGGCGGATTCCTCCACCGCCAAGCCGGAGCACAACGGGTTGACTGATTTTGGCAGGGATATTGTGCGGGAGATGAACCGGCAGGGAATCATGGTGGACATTTCTCATGTGTCCGACAAAACGTTCTACGATGCGCTGGAAGTCAGCAAAGCGCCGCTGATAGCCTCGCATTCCTCTTGTCGCGCGCTGTGCAACCATGTGCGCGATATGTCCGACGACATGATCAAGGCGCTGGCCGCGAAAGGCGGGGTCATTCAGATAAACTACGAGAAAAGTTTCATCGATCAAGCCTACAAGGACGCCCAGGACAAGTTTTCCGGCGGTGTGGTAGCCATGATGGACCAGCTCAAAAAAGAGTGCGGCGACAATGAAGACTGCCTGAACAAAAAGATGACCGAGATGACGGACAAAGCCACTGCGGAGGGCAAACTGCCGCACGTGAGTTGGGAAAGAATTATTGACCACATCGATCATGCCGTGAAGCTTGTCGGGGCAGATCACGTGGGTTTGGGTTCCGATTTTGACGGAGCGAGCATGCCCGAAGGCATGGATGACTGTACTCATCTACCGCGAATTACTGAGGCTCTCCTGCGCAAGGGCTATAGCGATGACGACATTCGCAAGATTCTCGGCGGGAATTTGTTGCGTGTGATGGAGCAAACTGAGCGTGTCAGCCGCGAGATGGAAGCCGCGCGATAAGAAAATCAATCTAGCGGTAGTATCGAGGGCCCGTCTCAGAGTGGGGATGTGTCTTCTGGCCGGAATGGTGCTGGTGGGTGCGATGGTAGCGGCAACGAGGGCGGACAGCATCACACAACGGGCGCGGCAACTGCATTTCTCTTCGATTGTTATCGACACGCACGACGATACAACCCAGAGATTTCTGGACGGCGAGTTCGATTTGGGTGCGCGCAACGCCCTGGGAAGCATCGATATCCCGCGGATGAAGGTGGGCGGCCTCGGGGCGATCTTCTTTTCGATTTGGATTCCGAGCAAGATTACCGGGCCGGAGGCGGTGAAGCGCGGACGCGCCCAAATTGATGCGGTTCGCGAGCAGATTCGCAGGCATTCGGACGATCTTGTGCTGGCAACCACGGCCGACGGAATTCGCGAAGCTCACAAACGGGGCAGAATCGCTGCACTCATGGGCATCGAGGGCGGCCACTTGATTGCGAGCGACCTTGACGTGCTGCGCACTTATGCTGCGCTTGGCGCGCGGTATATGACACTGACACACAGCGGGAATGCGGAGTGGGCCGATTCCTCGACCGCCAAGCCAGAGCACAACGGCCTGACGGAGTTCGGCAAGGACGTCGTGCGGGAGATGAACCGGCTAGGGATGATTGTGGACATCTCCCATGTCAGCGACAAGACGTTTGCCGACGTTTTAGAAATCAGCAAGGCGCCGGTGTTTGCTTCGCATTCCGATTGCCGCGCCATTTGCGATGCGCCTCGGAATATGAGCGATGACATGATAAGAGCTCTAGCTGCGAAAGGCGGCGTGATCCAAATCAATTATCATGTAGGTTTTCTCAGCCAGGACTTTCGCAATGCGGAGAAAGCACACCCGGAATGGGACAAGGCCATCGCGCTGGAAGTTCAGAAGCGGTGCAGGGATAGAGCAGGTTGCCAGTTGATCGAAGGCGACCGCATCACAAGGGAATACGTATTGCGCGGCGATTTGCCTCGAGTCGAGTGGACCAAGATTATCGAGCACATCGACCACGCGGTGAAGGTCGCGGGCATCGACCACGTTGGACTTGGCTCCGATTTCGATGGAGCGAACATGCCCTTTGGGATGGAGGACGCCACCAAGCTGCCCCAGATCACGAACGCTTTGCTGGAAAAGGGTTATTCCGAGGGTGACGTAAGGAAGATTCTCGGCGAGAATACACTTAGGCTTATGGCCGAAGTCGAGCGCATCAGCCGCGAGCTGAATGCCGCCAAGTGATTGCGAGCCGCGATTCGGAGCAACCTCAGGAAATCAGCTTGGAGAGGGAAGAACAATGCATAAATGTGGATGGATGACGATTACGGGGCTGATGTTGTTTCTAGCAAGTACGTGCAACGAGGCGCGAGCGCAAGCGGCCCAAGCGCAAGCCCCGTCGCAGCCTAATGCCACTGGGAGCACCCACAAATCAGCCGCGGCCAGCCCGTACGACCGAGCGTTGCTTCGGCCTGCTCTCCTTACGGCGAGAGCGCCCGCCACGTACCAGGTGAAATTTACCACGACGAAGGGCGACTTTGTCATTAGCGTCACGCGCGCGTGGGCGCCTCTCGGCGCGGACCGGTTCTACAATCTTGTGCGCCGTCATTTTTATGACAATACGAGTTTCTTTCGCGTGCTGAAGGGATTCGTGGTGCAGTGGGGCATCAGTGCTTATCCTCCTGTTTCGGCGGCATGGTCGCGCGCGCCGATAAAAGATGACCCCGTCGTGCAGAGCAATTTGCGCGGGTCCATCACCTATGCCATGGGTGGGCCGAATACCCGGACGACGCAAGTCTTCGTCAATTTGGTCGACAACAACCGGTTGGACGGCATGGGATTCTCTGCGTTTGGCCAGGTCACCGAGGGGATGGACGTGGTCGAGGCGCTGTATGCGGGCTATGGCGAGGGCGCGCCGGATGGCCAAGGCCCACAACAGGACCTTATCGAAAAGTCGGGCAGGCCCTATCTTGACAAGGGCTTCGACAAGCTCGATTCCATAAAGACTACGACACTGATCCTGCCGCCGGGTGCGACGCCGGCGAAGTCACTTACCGCGCCAAAGGCGGCGCCGACACCGGCCACCCCCAAACCGTAATGGTGCCATGGTCGTCGATTACTTTTTTGAATTGGATGCATCTAAAGTATTGTGATGGTCTTCTTTTGACTTAGAGGGGACTGCGAGGTATTCTCGATCGTCGTGATTACCTGTTGCCAGATTAAGTGTTGTTCGTGCGCACGCAAGGCTGCGTGTTGTATGACACTCATCTCTGGCCAGGGGAGTTTCCGGACTTAGCGGTCATTTAAGATTCAAAGTTCCGAAGCCCACGTTGCCAGAGGTTCAGGCCACGTGGGTTTTTTGTTTTTGGAACAAGCTTCTGGGACAGGTGATGGACCGATGGGCGAAATCAAAGAGACGAAAGCGCAACGTATCGAGCGTTTCAAGTACTCGAAGAATGCCTGGGAGCATTTCGACGAGATCCGCGAGTTTGCGCGCAAGGGCTATGCGGCGATTCCACCGGAGTGGTTCAGCACGTATTTCCGGGCGTGGGGCGTATACACCCAGGGAGATGGCGCAGGAGTCGTCGGCGGCACGGGCGGAGAAGGCAAGAGCACGCCCTACTTCATGGTGCGGATTCGTATCCCCAATGGCCTGTTGCGCAGCGAGCAGGTACTCGCGGTTGCGGACATTGCCGAGCGGCATGCGCGAGGCGTTGCGGATATTACGGTCCGGCAGAACTTCCAGTTGCATTGGGTGACGTTGGAATCATTGCCCGAAGTGCTCGAGACACTCTGGCGCGCGGGCTTGACGACCACCGGTGCTTGTGGAGACGTTGCACGCAACATCACAGGCTGCCCAGTTGCGGGGCTAGACGCGGAAGAAATTGTGGATGCCTCGCCGCTCGCGCTGGCCATCGACCAGGAACTGGGAGGCGCTGCGGCGTTCTATAATCTGCCGCGCAAATTTAAAATCTCCATCACTGGATGCAGGCACTGGTGCTCGTATCCGGAGATCAATGACGTGGCGCTGACAGCTACGACACGCAAGAGGGGCGGCGCAAGCGAGACGGGATTCTCGCTAAGAACTGGCGGGGGTTTATCGACCGATCCGCATATAGCCTTGCGGCTGAATGCTTTCATTCAATGGAACCAAGTCGTCGCCGTGGCGCGCGGCGTAGCGGAAATTTTTCGCGCGAGCGAAACGCTTCGGCAGAGCAGAGACAAGGCCCGCCTGAAATTTCTATTCTTACAACAGGGTTGGACCGCGGAAAGCTTCCTGGAAGAACTGGAGCGGCAGATCGGCTTTTCTCTAGACCCCGCCGAGCTGGAACACGTTCCCGCGGACATTCATCGCGACCACGTCGGTATTCACGAGCAAAAGCAGCCAGGTCTCATCTACGTAGGCGCCTCCGTGCTGCGAGGCCGCATCACGTCGCAACAATTGCGCACGGCGGCGGATCTGGCGGATCGCTACGCGGACGGCCACATTCGTACCACCACCATGCAGAATTTGCTGATCGTCAACGTGCCACAACGAGACGCGGCCACCGTTGCACATCAGCTTGAAGTTGCTGCCCTCGCGGTGAAGGCCTCGGTATTCGCACGCGGAACGGTGGCCTGCACGGGATCCGAATTTTGCAAGCTCGCACTGACGGAAACAAAAGGCTTTGCGCGATGGCTCACGCAAGAACTCGAAGAGCGGCTTCCCGGTTTTCAGGAACAGTTGCGGCTCAACATCACTGGTTGTCCGAATAGTTGCGGCCAGCATTGGATCGCCGACATCGGTATTGAAGGAAAAAAAATCAAGGTAGATGGGCGGATGGTAGACGCCTACTACTTCTGTATCGGCGGAAGCCTCGGCCAAGTTGCTTCGCTGGCCCGGCCGGTTGGCTATCGCTGCGCGGCCTCGGATGTTCCCGATGCCATCGAGCGGTTGCTCGCCCGATTCAACGAGCGCAGAGAAGCAGACGAGAATCTGCGGCTGTTTTTGGCGCGGCATTCAAATGAGGATCTTCGAGCGATTCTTGCGGGCAGTCACGTCGCCCCCGTGGAGCGCGATCTGGCGCTGGGCCCGGTGCCCCAGGGAGTGGAGGGTTGAACATGAGCCTCTTTCCCATCTTCGTGAAGCTCGAGGGCCGGCTGGTTGTTGTCATTGGCGGCGGGAGCGTCGCGGAGGCGAAGATTCCCGGCATGCTGAGCGCCGGTGCACGCGTCCGGCTACTCGCGCCTTCCATCACCCCGCAAATTGCCCAATGGGTGCGGTTCGGAAAAATTGACTGGCTGCCAAAGGAATTTGAAGCGGCGGATCTGAACGGAGCATTTCTCGTGATCGCGGCGACTTCCGCGCCGGGCGTGAATGAAGCCGTTTTTCGCGAGGCGGAGGCTCGCGGACTTTTCTGCAACGCGGTCGATGACATCGAGCACTGCCATTTTTACTACGGAGCCGTGGTGCAGCGCGGAGATTTGCAGATCGCGATCTCTACAAACGGCAAGAGCCCGGCGCTCGCGCAACGCCTGAGGAAGGAACTCGAACTGGAGATAGGGCCGGAGTATGAGGCGTGGCTCGAATGGCTCGGCGCGGCGCGCGAAGCGCTGCGTGCACGCGGCCCGAGTTCAGAAAGTACGAAGAAATTGCTGCATGAGCTGGCGAGCCGGCCGATGTTCCAGGAATTTCTTCGGCAAGCCAATCGGCGACCGGGCCATCGAGGAGCGGCGTGATGGGCAGGGTGTATCTCGTCGGAGCGGGACTTGGCGATCCCGAATTGCTGACGCTCAAGGCCGCGCGCCTTTTGGAACAGGCGGACGTCGTGCTGCATGACTCGCTGGTGAGCCGCGAAGTGCTGGCAAGAATCCCGACCCGCGCGGAGGTGATCGACGTCGGCAAACGCTGCGGCAGAAAGTTACTTACGCAAGACGAAATCAACGCGCTGCTTGTGAGCTACGCCGCCTCCCACCAGGTGGTGGTGCGATTGAAAGGCGGTGATCCGTCGATTTTTGGGCGCGCAGGAGAAGAACTCGAAGCCCTGCGCAAGGCCAGAGTGGAATTTGAAGTCGTCCCGGGCGTAACAGCGGCTTTGGGTGCGGCGGCGGCAGCGGGCATCTCCCTAACCGATCGTCGCGTCGCCTCCCAGGTATTGCTTTCGACTTTTTCTCGCGGCCTCGATGCCAACGCAATGGACTGGGGCTGCCTCACGCCTGCCACCACACTCGTTCTCTATATGCCCGGCCCTGATTACGCGGAGGTCGCGCGGCGTCTCGCAGAAGCGGGCCTTCCGGCCGATTTGCCGTGCGTCATCGTTTCCGGAGCGTCGAGCTCGCAACAGCGGGTGCTTTGGAGCAGCGTTGGCGCGCTTTCCGCCGAAGAAAAGCTGCCTGCTCCGGCGCTGATGATTGTTGGACGCGTTGCTTCGCAGCAGATTCGCGGGATTGACGAGGCGTTCTGGCGCATCCAGCCGAACCCGCCCGCGGCCCGCCCGGTTTCCGTAAGTTAGTCAGGAGAACGCCACATGAATACAGAAGAAAGCGAAGTGCAGGTAAAGAAGCCATGGCGTCTATCGCTGGATAGCTGGGCAGTGGTAATCGCATTGCTCGCCGCGCTGCTCGTTCGCGCTGGGGCGTTCAAACATATCCCGTGGTGATCGACACGCTGGCAAAACACAAAGAGGGCAAGGAGAAAACATGGCCGACGCAGTCGCAGTTCCCCAGGTACAGCCGTGGCAGCCGGCGCTCCGCTTTCTTCGAGTCATTCCGGGCGTGCTTTTGCTCGCAGCCATCGGTTACGCGGGCAAATTGCTCGAGCAAAACCTGGGCGCGTACGCAAAGGCGCACCACTGGGTCTTTCCCAACATCGAATATGTGCTTTGGGCCATCCTTTTGGGGCTGCTCATTTCCAACACCATCGGCGTTCCGGAGATCTTTCGCACCGGCGTCGCGACGTATGAATTTTGGCTGAAAGCCGGCATCGTGCTGCTGGGCTCCCGCTTCCTGCTCGGGGATATTCTGAAACTCGGCGGCGTCAGTCTGCTTCTCGTAGCCATCGAAATTACGGGAGCCATCGCCTTCATGACCTTCCTCGGCCGAGTCTTCCATCTCAAGCCGAAATTGATCACGCTTCTCGCCGTCGGTTCTGCCGTTTGCGGGGTCAGCGCCATCATCGCCACTAAAGGCGCCATCGACGCCGACGATGAAGACTCCTCTTTCTCTATTGCTGCGATTCTCGCGCTCGGCGCATTGGCGCTCTTCACTTTTCCTTTGATCGGTCACGCCTTACACCTGGGCGACCGCGCCTACGGCATTTGGGCTGGCCTCGCGGTGGATAACACTGCAGAAGCCACCGCTGCGGGCGCGCTTTACTCCGACGCCGCGGGAAAGTTGGCTGTCCTCGTGAAATCCACGCGCAACGCCATGATCGGCTTCGTGGTCCTGGCTTATGCGATCTATTGGGCCAGCCAGGGCCAAGCCAAAGCGGTGGGCAACAAAGCCGCGTTTCTCTGGCAGAAATTCCCAAAGTTCGTTCTGGGTTTCCTGCTCATTTCCGTTCTCGCCACGTATCAGTTCTTCAGCAAGGATCAGGTGGGCACGATCGCCAACCTCTCGCGCTGGGCCTTTCTGCTTACTTTCGCCGGCGTCGGCCTGCGGACGAATTTCCGCGACATGCGCAAACAAGGCTTGCGGCCCTTCGCCGTGGGGGCTATCGGCGAAGTCGTGATCGCGGTATTTACATTAGGTTTGGTCGTTGCAGCCGAAAAACTCTTCGGCTTTTAACAGGCCAGGGGCCAACACAAAAGGCGGCGCGGAAAAGTCGGTCGGCCCGCCAAGCGATTCCCGCGCTCCTGATTTTTCTGCTCTTACAATCCGAGGACGTTCACCAACTCCCGCACGGACGCCGAGGATTTCTCGAGCGCCGCGTTTTCTTCTGCGGTCAGCTTGATCTGGATAATCTCCTCAGCGCCGCCTGCACCCAGCTTCACCGGGACGCCGACAAAAAGCCCTTTGATCCCATACTCACCGTCCAGGTACACGGCGCAAGGCAAAATCTTCTTCTTGTCTTTCAAAATGGCTTCCACCATCTCCACCGCCGCTGCAGACGGCGCATAATAGGCAGAGCCCGTCTTCAAAAGATTGACAATCTCTGCGCCGCCCTTGCGAGTACGTTCCACGATCGCGTCGATCCGTTCTTTCGGCAGCAAATCGGGGAGGGGAATTCCGGCAACGGTCGAATAACGCGGCAGTGGCACCATGTCATCGCCGTGCCCGCCGAGCACAAACGAGTGCACATTCTCCACGCTGACTTTGCATTCCGTGGCCACAAACGAGCTCATGCGCGCCGAGTCCAGCACTCCGGCCATTCCCAGCACGCGGTTTTTTGGAAAGCCGCTCACCTTGAACGCGGCTTGCGCCATGGCGTCCAGCGGATTGGTCACCACGATGATGATGCAGTTCGGCGAGTGCTTGACGATCTGCTCGACCACCGCCTTCACCACGTCGTAATTGGCCTTCAACAAGTCATCGCGGCTCATCCCCGGTTTGCGCGGAAAACCTGCCGTGATCACTACGACGTCGCTGGCCGCGGTAGCGCTGTAGTCCCCGGTGGCCGTCGAGACGCCCGTGGCGCGCGAATCGGTCCGCGTAATCGGGCCCGACTCCAGCATGTCGAGTGCCTTGCCCGCTGGCGGTCCATCCAGAATATCCGTCAACACTACATCCGCCAGCTCGAGGTCGACAATCCGCTGCGCCGTCGTTGACCCCACAAAACCGCCGCCCACCACCGTTACTTTTTTTCTGCTCATCCGTCTCCTCGTGTTAGTTGGAATGTCTCTGCGCGGTCTCAGCGTGCTGTGGGTCTCCGCATTATCCTTGATCTTCAGATTTGGTAACTAGCGCGCCAAGGCCGCAGTCGTCATGTTCTCAATAATCGCGGTCGCAAATGCCGCGGTTCCGACCTTCGTCGCGCCCGGCATGAGCCGTTCTAGATCATACGTTACGCGTTTCTGCTGGATCGTCCGCGCAATGCCATCCTCGATCAACTGAGCCGCTTCTTTCCATCCCAGGAACTCAAACATCATCGCGCCAGACAGCATCAGAGAACTCGGATTGATCACGTCCTTATCCGCGTATTTCGGAGCCGTGCCGTGGGTAGCCTCAAAGACTCCGAAACCATCGCCGATGTTCGATCCCGGGGCCATCCCCAACCCACCGATCTGAGCCGCACAAGCATCGGAAAGATAATCCCCGTTGAGATTCGGAGTCGCCAGCACACTATATTCATCGGCACGCAGCAGCACTTGCTGAAAGACGGAATCCGCGATGCGATCGTTGATCATCAACTTCTTCTTCCACTGCCCCTTACCGTGCGTCGCGTAAATCGCGTCGAGCGTCTGTTGCACTTCGTCGCAAATGGCCTTCGTCAACGCTTCGGTTGCCTGCTCAAGCCCCGGCTCGATCATCGCCGCGTTCTGCTCGACGCGCAGCCCCGGATTCTTATCCAAGTTGTCGAGAATCCAGCTCTCGCGCTCGGTAACTGTTTCCGCCCGGAATTCCTCGCGCGCCAGGTCATAGCCCCAATCGCGAAACGCCCCCTCGGTGAATTTCTGAATGTTCCCCTTGTGCACGAGCGTCACGCTTTTTCTGCCGTGCGTCAGCGCGTACTTGATGGCCCGCCGAACCAACCGCTTTGTGCCCGTGGGCGAAATCGGCTTGATTCCCACGCCGGAATCCCAGCGGATCTGCTTTTTGCCGTCCTTGAGCATTTCGTGATTCAAAAAATCGAGCAACTTCTTCACTTCCGGCGTACCGGACTTCCATTCGATGCCGATGTAAACGTCTTCCGTGTTCTCGCGGAAGATAACGATATCCATCTTCTCCGGGCTTTTGACGGGGGAGGGAACTCCGGCGAAATAGCGCACCGGACGCTCGCAAGAATACAGATCTAAGAGTTGCCGCAACGCCACGTTCAGCGATCGAATCCCGCCGCCCACCGGCGTCGTCAGCGGCCCTTTGATGGCCACGCGAAAATCGCGAATGGCGTCGACGGTTTCATCCGGCAGCCATTCTTTGTACGCATTGAACGCCTTCTCCCCCGCAAAGACCTCAAACCACGCGACGCTGCGCTTCCCGCCGTAAGCATGCTCCACGGCAGCGTCAAAAACTCGCCGCGAAGCTTTCCAAATGTCGCGGCCCGTGCCGTCTCCCTCGATAAATGGAATGATCGGCGTGTCGGGAACCTGCAGTTCACCACCGCTGTAGCCGATGGTCTTGCCCCCAACAGGAATAGCCTGGCCGTTATATGAACTCTTCATGAATGCACATCCTTCCTGGACTCTTGAGCGGTTCCTGTTGAAATGCCGTGCAGCCGTTCGCCGAGTTTGCTGATTCACACATGCTGGCGCGAACCTAAAAACATACCATAAGCCGCGTGAACTCCGAAATGTACAACCGTAGCTGGCATTCGCGAGTATGCTCACAAGAACACGGGTGTGCGCGTCTTGAAACGCCCGGCGTGGTATATACTCGCACCGCGAAGTTGCGCCGAGGTTTGCAATTCACGCGAAGGAGACCGACCGATGATGCTTGATTGGAATGAATATCACAAAGAGCTGGGCGCCAGGATTGGCGAGTTGGCAAAACTCAGCCCGGACACTGTCGGTGGATATCAAAAGCTGAGTGCCGCCAACTCCAAGACCGGCAAGCTGGACGAAAAGACTCGACAGCTCATTTCACTGGCAGTGGCCGTCACGACCCGTTGCGACGGTTGCATTGTCGTACATTCCGAAGCTGCTTTAAAAGCAGGAGCAACGAAAGAGGAGATATCGGAAGCTCTCGGCGTGGCCGTGGCGATGAACGCCGGCGCCGCTCTCGTTTATTCGACACGCGTGCTGGATGCTGTCGCCGCAAAGACGGCGCAAGCGCACGGCGCCTGATCTTCGCGCCGCGCGTTCCGTCGCATCGCTATTTCTTTTTCTTTGCTTTCGCAGTCTTCGAAGCCTTCGGAGATTTTGGCGAAATAACGTCGCCGGTGCGGGTCCTGCTGGCTTCGATAGCGCCTTTTGTGGCGACGACGTTCTTGGTCAGGTCCACGGTAAACGCATCCAGGCTGGTCGTTTTGTTTGTAGTTTCATCGACGCCCAGCGATTCACATAGAATTGAACTCTTATCGACTGTCAACAGCAGGAAACCATACATGGTGTTGTTATAGACATTGAGTGTTAATTGATTGCCTTTGCCATCGTTGCCGGGAATTCCGGGCTGCGGATTCACGCCGTTCTTCCCCGTGCGCGGTGCGCTGAGGTTCAAGTACCCGCCGTTGCCCGCCACTACATAGGCTATTTGCCGGCCGTCAGCCTTCATGGTGCGCGTATATCGCTCGTAAAGGTGGGCGTTCCCGGAAAGCATGATATCCGGCCAGATCTTGGCGGTTGTGCAGGCTTGGTCGATTTGCGCCAGCATATCCGGGCTCGGGAAATGCGATTTGCTTATCGTGAATGGCGGATGATGCGTGGCAATGATCAGCGCAAATGGAGCGGCACCCTTCTGCGCGCGTTGCGCCGCCGCTGCCGCCAAGTGGCTCTCGAGAAAGGTCAATTGCGCCGGTCCGGTATTCGGATCACTGATGACTCCCGTGGCCTCCGCCGCATTTGAATAAAGCCCGACAATCTTCAAAAACGGCGCGTTCAGAGTGAAATACGCGCCCGGCTGCGTCATTGTGGTTTGCGCAAAACTTTTTGCCGAAGGGTCCTTGGTTGGCGCGTTCGAGCAGAAATTGTTGAAGAAAGGCTCAAGCGAGTACTTGACCGGCTCGCCCTTGAAAAGCACCCCCGTCGTAATTTCCAGGTATGGCGAGGATGGGCCCTTGGTAGTCCCGATAAGGATCGTAAAACTGATCGTAATAATACCGTTCCTGTCCGAAGTAATAGACCACATCCCCGAGATGGTAGAAAAACGCAGGGCGCCCATTTGCGAATACTTCCGTACCGATGTCGGCGGACATGGCGTCGGCCACGGCAAACTGGTGTGAAGGCTCCTTGACACCGCCCGTGTCGCCCACGGAGTGAAACACGATTTTGCCGGCGTTTTGAATTGCCTGAATGGATTCTGAACTTGGCACGTCGCTCAGCGCCATGACCGGTGGCGTCTTCCGCGGTTGGGGAATGGCCTCATGGCCTGGATTTCCGTCACGCCGGAATCTGCAAAAACGTCTTTTGGGTCAAACTCGTTGTAATTATCGGGAGAGGGTTGAGGATTTGCAAAGGTAAAACCGGGGCTGGCCATTGTGTTTCCCTCCGAGTGTAGGTCCCGAGGCCAGGTACGGGTGGAGACAACCTACCACACTGCAGACGTCGACACTATGAAAACCCAGCAGCGCCGCGAAGTCCAGAAACAAAAATCATCCGTGACACGAGCCATGGGCGTTTTTGTCATCGGCAGGCAATAAATTCGTCGCCACGCTCAACGCCCCAGTTCCTGCGGGGGCACCCTCTAGAACATATTCCAGAGGTACTGGTTGTAAACCTCGTGGTGGTACTGTACTTCGGGCGCCTTCACAAATGTGCCCAGGGCTCGGGGGCAGCGATCGGCAGCAGCTCGTTTCAGGTCGGCGTAGCGTCCCTTGACGTCCGCACCGAAGAGCTTTGTTGTCCACTCAGCCTTCTCGAAGTTTTCCAGTGCCGTGTATATATTGTCCGGCAGGTAGCGTTCCGCCGAACGCAGATTCTTTATTTTCGCAGTTTCACCATCCAACCCGGTCTTGAAAATCGAGTACATGACCATGTAGGGATTTGCATCGGGAGCGACGGCGCGCACTTCCGTGCGCATACTGCGTTCATTGCCGATAGGGATGCGCACCATCGCGCCGCGATCTGTTGGAGAAGCCTTGAGCTGGTTAGGCGCCTCGAAGTGCGGGTCCAAGCGCCGAAAGGCATTGACGCTGGAATTGAGTAGCAGGCAGATATCGTTTCCATGGGTAAGAATGCGGTCCACGAACTCCCAGCCCATCTTGCTCAACTGCTCTTCACCCTTCGGCTCCCAAAACAGGTTCTTGGCATCCTTGCTGACAGACACGTTGGTGTGCATGCCGTTGCCGTTCACACCGACAACCGGCTTCGGCAAAAAGCAGGCCGTCGACCCCATGTTGGTCGCCACCTGCCGGCAGATTAGTTTGTAAAGCTGGATCTGGTCCGCGGCCTGCACCACTTCGCCATAGCCATAGTTGATCTCGAACTGCGACGGGGCGACTTCCGGGTGATCTTTCTCGTTCTGAAAACCCATGGCGCGTTGCACTTCGGCCGTCGTATCGATAAATGTCCGCAGCGGATCTCCGGGAAGAGAATGGTAATAGCCCCCGGTGTTGACATACTCGAACTTTGCGGTCTCGTGATAATGCCGCTCCGCGTCGGGGCCCCGAAAGAGAAAGCCTTCGATCTCGTTTGCAGCGTTGAGGGTGTAGCCTTTCTTCTCGTGGAGCTGGTCGGCGTAGCCCTTCAGGACGCCGCGAATATCGCCCGCATACGGAGAGCCATCCTTATCGATGACATGGCCGAAGACCAGCACCTTGCCGGAGCCCAAAACATCGGACGGCCCCCAGTAGAACGCGCCCCAATCCATGGCCAAGCGCAGGTCGCTCTCGCGCTGCGCGGTGAACCCACGAATCGAGGAGCCGTCAAAAGTCAGATTATCCCAGCTCTTGATCAAAAACTTCTTGTCGTAGTCCAGCATGTGCAAGCGGCCTTCAAGATCGCTGAAGAGCACCGTGACGGCCTTGATGCGCTTCTCGTCCGTCAGGTACTTGATCCGCTCTTCCTGAATTTTGTGCGCGGCGACGCGGTTCTTGCGCTGCTCTTTGGCCTTCAGGTTCAACTCTTCGAGCTCGTCATAGGAAAGAGCAAGGAAATTACGCAGTTCGTTCGACATGAATCTCCTCGAAATAAGATGAGTTCGGGTGTTGCAGTGAAATGTGGGGATGACAGACGCTATTCATCGGCCCGTAGGGTATCGCGCTGGTCTTGCGAGCGTCAAATCGAAAAATCATTTTGCGACATCGAAAAAATGAATCGAGAGCCAATTTGTCTTCTCGCACAGCCGGAAACTGCACTAGTCGTAATACTCCTGTCCGAGATGCGTAATCAAGTCTTGGCCCATCATCCAGCGCAGCGTATTCTTCAGCTTCATCGACTGGATAAACAGGTCGTGCTCGGGATAGAGCCCTGGCGCCGTCATCGGCGATTTGAAATAAAAGCTAAGCCACTCCTGGATGCCCTTCATGCCCGCTCGTTGCGCGAGGTCCAGAAAGAGAACCAGATCCAGAACGATAGGAGCCGCCAGGATCGAGTCGCGGCAGAGAAAATCCACCTTGATCTGCATGGGATACCCGAGCCATCCGAAAATATCGATGTTGTCCCAGCCTTCTTTGTTGTCGCCGCGCGGTGGGTAGTAGTTGATGCGCACCTTGTGATGCATCTTGCCGTACAGCATCGGATAAAGCTTCGGCTGGAGAATGTACTCAAGCACGCTCAACTTGGACTCTTCCTTGGTCTTGAAGGAACCTGGGTCTTCCAGCACTTCGCCGTCGCGGTTGCCGAGAATATTCGTCGAGAACCACCCGTCGAGCCCCAGCATACGCGCCTTGAATCCGGGGGCGAGAATCGTCTTCATCAGCGTCTGACCGGTCTTGAAATCCTTGCCGCAGATTGGAACGCCATGCTCCAGCGCAAGCTGCTGTATCGCGGGAATATCCACAGTAAGATTCGGAGCGCCATTGGCGAACGGAACACCGCTGGTCACCGAAGCCCAAGCGTAAAGCATTGAGGGTGCGATAGCCGGATGATTGGACTTCATACCCTCGACAAATTTCTCCGGCGTCGAGTGCACATCTTCCGGCGTGATGAAAACTTCCGTCGACCCGCACCAGCAAGTAACCATGCGCGAAACGCGCTTGGCCTTGCGGAAATTCTCCATGTCTTCCTTGACCTTGAGCGCCAGCTCGTATTTGTTTTTGGCCTTTTTGACATTCGGGCCGTCGAGCTTCTTCACATATTCAGGATCGAAAGCAGCCTTCATCGGCTTGATACCGGAAAGAAATGATTTCACCTTTTCGAGGTCCTGCGGGTTGAGCACCCCGGCATTGGCAGCCGATTCGTAGGCATTGTCGCGAAAAATATCCCAGCCGCCGAAAACGATGTCGTCCAGCTCCCCCAGCGGCACGAATTTCTTGATCATCGGAGAACGGCCCTCGGTGCGTTTTCCGAGCCGGATCGTTCCGAGCTGGGTCAGCGAGCCGACCGGTTGCGACTTGCCCTTGCGCACGAGCTCGACTCCAGCCATAAAAGTGGTGCTAACGGCGCCCATGCCAGGTGTGAGAATCCCCAGTTTCCCCTTCGGGGGCGCGATTTTCCCAGGCTTTTCCATGCAACTCCTCGATCACAAAGATTCGCACACCATAATGCAGGCGGTTTGATGGCAATCCGCTGCACAAGCAAACCAGTAATGATGAGCGAAGCACGAAGGATTTGCAAATCGGAGCCACAGGCGCGCCAGATTTTCGCGAAACGCGCCACGCGCGGGGAGGTGAAAACCGGCTCGATAAGCCAAAGGAGCGAGGAACAACGCGAATTGAGGACGCCAAGGCGCGTGAACCTCGATATGCAGCTGGCACTCCCCTTTGGAATTTCCGCCTGCGCCGTCGCGAGATTGAATCCGGTCCCAGGGGCGGCCTGCCAAGGCTCTGTCCTGTGAACGTTTTGGTCAAAACAGGAAAGTGCAACCGTTTGGAATCTCCGGCTCGATGTACAGTTACTCAAATGGCGGCAAGCCGCCGCAACGGAGGATTTTTTCATGAAGGCCACAAAACATTCCTTGAAGTTTCTAGTCTTGATGCTTCTTTTTACCGCGGGCACCGCGCTCTTCGCCGCGGGTGTGGGAGCTCAGGATGAAGGCTGGAAGATCGTGCGAGCCGACTACGGCTTCAAAGGCCAACGTACCGATGTCACTGACATCGTGCGCGACTTGGTTTCGCGCGGCGGGGTGAATGGCCGCGTGGCCATAAACAATCAGACCATGGGTGGTGACCCTGCGGTCGGCCGAGACAAGTCTCTGCGTATCTTCGCGCGAAATAGGAGAAACGAGGAGCGCGAGTTCGATGTCAACGAAGGCGGCTCGATCGACGCCCGTTTGTTTGTCGTGCGGGGCGAAGATCGGGACGATCGCGCTCCGGGTCGCGACGACCGTCCCCGCGACGCCCAAGCTCGCGATGACCGCCCCCGCGACGATTCCGATCGTGGCGACCGCGGTGAGGCACGCGATCTGCTGATCATCCGCGGTTTCTACGGTGTGCAGGGCAGAACCGTCAACGTCACCGAACAACTACGTGCCATGGTTCGCGATGGAGTCCTGGCAGTGCGCGTGAACAACGAAAACTTTGGCGGAGATCCCGCCCTAGGGGCGGATAAGGTCTTAATCGTCGTTTACAGTTCCCGCGGGCAGGAGCAAGCCACCGCCGTGAGAGAAGGCGAGCGACTGGTCATTCCGTAGCATTTCTTTTTTGGAGAACCTGGCCGAATAGGGCCAGCCAGTGATTCTGAACGTGGGTGCGTAGCCGCTTAGAACCAGTCGCTGCGATAAGCCACCCACCAACTCGCATAAGCAACGGGAATGGTGGCGAACACCGCCCACCAGAAGGGCAGCGCCAAATCCGCCACCAAGCCCAATCCGCTGAAGGTGAGCCAAAAAACTTTTCTTTGCACGCTCCCATTTTAACGGGAATACGCGCGGTGGGAACCGCCTCGTCCGAAGCGATTCCACAATTGCCAATCCCTCAGCTGCCTCAGCCTGTCTTGTGTTCGAGTTCTGCCCATCTCGCATAGAGTCGATCCACGGTTTTCCGTGCTTCATCGAGCTCGAGGGAAGCGCTGTGAAGCCGGGCACCATCGCTCGCGATGGCGGAATCCTGAAGTGCCGCTTGTCGTTGGTGAACCTCTTGCTCAGCTTCGGCGATACGCTTTTCCATGCTCTCGAGTTCGCGAGCCTCTTTGTAGGAGAGTTTCTTTTTCGCTGCCGTTAGTGGCCTGGCTTCCGCAGACAATCGCGGGCGTCCCCTGAGTTCTGGAACCTTGGCGCTGTCGCTTTCCTCCTGCCGTCTTTCTTGCCAAAGCTCCCATTGCGAATAGTCTGCAAAACGCTCGATCCCGCCCATTCCATCAAATCCGAGGACAATCGTTGAAACCCGGTCCAACATGTAGCGATCGTGCGTCACCAAAACCAATGCGCCGCGAAACTCGAGCAAGCTCTCCTCGAGAATCTCCAGCGTGGGGATATCCAGATCGTTGGTCGGCTCATCCAACAGCAGAACGTCTGCCGGCTGCAACATCAACTGAGCGATGAGCACGCGCGCCCGTTCTCCGCCGGACAGCTTTCCGACTCGCCGGTTCAGATCTTCGCCAGTGAAAAGAAATCGCGCTCCCCACGAGGCCACATGAATCACGTTGCCCTGATAGATGACCGCATCGCTATCCGGCGCCAGCGCCCGACGCAAGAGCAGATCCGGATCAAGCTCACGGTTCTGATCGAAATAAACCATGCGCAACGGCTCCGCCTTGCGAAGCTTGCCCGCTCGAGGTTCGAGGTCGCCCCGAAGCAAACGAAGCAGCGTGGTTTTTCCGCTGCCGTTCGGCCCCACGAGCCCTACGCGCATCCCCGAAGTAAGAGTGAAGTTCAGATTCTCGAACAGCACGCGCTCGCCGATGGCTCCTGTCACTCCATTAAGCTCGATCAGCTGCTTAGTCTGCCGGTTCGTGTCTGAAAAATCGATCTGTGAAGTGCTTACGCTGCTTCGCGCCTTCATCTCCGCCAGTTCACCGATCATCTTATGAGCTTTGTCGATGCGTGCCTTGGCCTTGGTCGCGCGCGCTTTGGGCCCGCGTCGCAGCCATTCAATCTCCGTGTGCACACGGTTTTCGAGAGCTTCCTGCCGGTTTCGTTGCGCGTGGAGATGCTCTTCCTTGGCCAACAGAAACGTGCTGTAGTTTCCTTCGACGCGCAACGCACCATCCTCATACGCCCCGTCGATCTCCACCATCTCGCTGGTAACATTCTCCAGAAAATACCGGTCGTGGCTCACCACCACACTCGCGAAAGCCGCCCTCTGAAGAAGTTTTTCCAGCCATTCAATTCCCGCAAGATCCAGATGATTGGTCGGTTCGTCAAGCAGCAGAATATCCGGCTTCTGCACCAGAGCTTCGGCGATGGCCAGCCGCTTTCGCCATCCGCCGGACAAGGTCGCTGCCGGAATCTCCAAGTCCACGAACCCGGCTCGCCCAAGCGTCTCTGCAGAACGCCCCGCTCGTTCCGATTGCGCCACAGAGGCCCGCTCCAGCGCGGTCTCAATCACCGCTTGAATGGTCATGCCGGGCGCAAATTCGGAAATCTGCTTGACGTAACTCAGTCTGGTGCCTTTGCGCACCGCGACGTCGCCGCTATCCGGTTTCGTCTTTCCGCACAGGATTTCGAGCAGCGTCGATTTGCCCGATCCGTTCGGGCCAATCACGCCGATGCGGTCGCCTTCGGACACGGTGAACGAGATATTCTTAAACAGCGGCGCGACCCCGTATCGTTTCGCTAGTCCCTGGGCGCTGATGATCGGAGGCAATTCTCTCGGTCTTCTCCCGCCCTTAGTTTACCCTGAGGAACGAAGGCAGGGACAGTTTGCGACCGCGATTCTCGTACAGAGGTAGGTTCATTGGATGCGTCAATTTGATGTACTGATTCTCGGCGCTGGTGCCGCAGGACTCCTCTGCGCCGCCGAAGCCGGCAAACGCGGCCGCCGCGTCGCCGTCCTCGAGCGTGCCGATCACATTGGCAAGAAAATCCTCATCTCCGGCGGCGGCCGCTGCAATTTCACGAACATCCACTGCCGCCCGGAGAATTTTCTCAGCGCAAATGAGCACTTCGCAAAATCCGCGCTCGCACGCTACACCCCGTCGGACTTCATCGCGCTGGTGGAAAAGCATGGCATCCCATATCACGAGAAAACGCTTGGCCAGCTCTTTTGCAATCGTTCGGCGCAAGACATCACCAACATGCTGGAAGCCGAATGCCACTCTGCCGGTGTCCGGATCTTTCTCAGCGCCAGAATTCAGGAAGTTCAGCACACCACTGAGTTCATCGTGCGAACCGACTCCACCGAGTTTCGCGCGCCAGTCCTGGTCGTCGCAACAGGCGGCCTCTCCATTCCCAAAATCGGCGCGACCGGGCAAGGCTACGACCTGGCGCGTCAATTCGGCCTAGGGATTGTCAGAACACGCCCCGCCCTCGTGCCCCTCGTCCTCGCCAAAAAAATGCAGAATCTCTATGGCGATCTGGCCGGCGTCTCCGCTGCCGTCGTTGTCGCGACCGATCATCAATCGTTTCGCGAACACATGCTCTTCACGCACCGAGGCCTGAGCGGACCGGCCATCCTACAAATCTCCTCGTACTGGGAAAAAGGCAAACCGCTGCACATGGACCTGGCGCCCGACCGCACCGTCACTCCCTCAATCCGCGAAGCCAAGTCCAGAAACCTTGCCGCCGCGCGCGCCGCTTTTCTCGGTGTCCTGCCAAAGCGTTTGGCCGAACGCTGGCTCGATCTCCACATGCCTCGGTCTTGGACCAACCAGGACTTGGACAAGCTGGAACGCGAACTGCACGACTGGAGCCTCGCTCCCGCCGATACGGAAGGTTACGAAAAAGCCGAGGTCACCGCCGGAGGCGTCGACACCGACGAGCTATCAAGCAAAACAATGGAAAGCCGCAAAGTGCGCGGACTATTTTTCATCGGAGAGGTTGTCGACGTCACCGGGCACCTCGGCGGTTTCAACTTTCAATGGGCCTGGGCTTCCGCCGCCGCCGCCGGACGTGCTTTGTGAGCGCACCTTTGACACAATTCCGTGCCGCGGTCCGGGCTTGCGATACCGCCGAAGCTCCCGCACCAAATAAGCGACCACCGCGATATTGATCAAAAGCGCGACGACCTTTGCGATCGTCGCATGATGAATAACTTCATACACTTCCAGCGGCAAGAAAGAGGATGTCGTGATGATCGTAAAATATTCCGCCCATCGTTTATGCAGCGCCAGCCCGGTACCCTCGGTCAGAAAAACCGCGGCATATATGAACGTGCCCACGCTGAGTTCCCGCAACCTCCGGTCATCGACACTCGCCAATTTCGCCAGCAGCCAATGAATGTAATGATTGTGGGGATCTACACGAAACGCGTTGATCCATTGGTCCGCCACACCCGCCACGTCCTTGTGCAGCAATCGCAGCGCGCCGATCGCGACAGCCAGCAGCGCGAATCCCTTCAATAGTTTGAAGGCCGCGATCAACATCAAGCCGCGCGAGTGTGTCTTACTCTTAGGCATTCACCAGGCTGAGCTCTCGCCGATGGTATATAGCTCCGTCACAACGTCTTCTGCGATCAACAACGGTTATTTATGAGCCGGCAACAAATCCCAGATCGCTGGATCTTCCGTGCCCAACACCCACGAACAAAACCCCTGAAGGCCTCGCTCCTTCACCAGCGTGTACCGCTCGCGAAAAGTGTGCGCGTCCGTAAAAAATATCCACTCGCGCGTGTCCGCGCGATAAAAATAAAACCAAGCCACGCGGTCCGTAGAATCCCATTCCATGTGCCCGTCGTAAGCTTTGGCAAGGTCCATGGCATCATCGGTACCGATATACTCCGCCGAAGGGTTGGGCTTGTCGCCGGATTTGTCGTCGGATTTGACAGGCGTCCCCGCGAACCAGTGGTAGCCATAAAGCGGAATTCCCAGCGACAGCTTTTGCGCGGGCACGAACTTGAGCGCGTAATCCAAGTTGCCGGCGGTCCATGCCCACCCCGCCACCGGCCCGGGAGCCGTCCAACGCGTGTGCTGGTCGTAAGTCATCAGGCAAATCAAATCGACAGACTGCGCGAGCGCCTGCAGGTCATAAGCCCCGCGCCAATTCTCGTAAATCCACGCCGAGAACCCCCCTTCGCCCGGCGTGCCCGGAGCGTTTGGAACGGTCGCGATGGTAAGCTGCAATCCCTCGCGATGAAACGCAACCGCCGCCGCCTGCACCAAATACGAAAGCGCATCGCGGTCCGTCCAATGCACATTCTCAAAATCAAATTGAAACCCCTTGTAACCGTTTTCCTTCGACGCGCGAATGAGCGCGCCAATCATGTTCTCCTTGGCAGTCTCATTTTTCAGCAACTTGTGAAACTCTTCCTGCGCAAAATCTCCGTTGGCCACAAGGGGCATCACCGCCACGTGGCGCTGCTTCGCAGTCTCCAGAACCAGCGGATTAGCCCCGCCGGAGAGCAGCCCGTTCCCGTCCACGGCGTACCACGCGGGAACCAGCAGATCGATCTTGTCGGCATGCGCCAGAAAGGAGCGAACCGACTTCGGCTCGCGCGTCATGTAAAAAAGTGACTTAGGCTGCTCGGCGCATACCGGGGAACCGGCAACGGTAACAACCGCGGCTAAAACCAAAAACCGTAGTGAGCATTTCATGATCAGCGCAGTTTAGCTGTCGACGGTGTTCAAACGCAATGCGTGGCCCGGGCAGGTGGCTGGCGTCGGCCTACCAACTTCCACCTATATTCCTGCGCAGCGAGGCAGTGAACTTTTCCGCGATACTCTTTTGATTGCTGAGCTCCGCTTCGATTTTTCCCAGGATGTTCTCTATCACACCGGTTGGCGCACATTCCGGCTCGGCATCCAACAGCGGTCCGCCAGAGTAAAGCGACATCAAGTACGTATAGCTCGTCAGAATATGCCAGCACAGTGGATTCGGTTGAAGCCGCACCCTCGGCGGAATCAGCGTCAACGAATCCAGCAAAATGGCGTCCGTGACGTGCCTATAAGGAAAAACAGCAGGCAACTTGGGCACCAGGTCAACGGTGTCGACGAACCGATAGGTGGTTTTGACGGTCTGATGATACTTCACGGCAAAGTCGTGGTCTCCCGTGCGAGGGCTCGCGTACGTGTATATCGTTGGATCGTTGAACGGCGCTTGCATGTTCGCCGCCACATCCAGCGCAAGCAAGGTCACGATCGCGCCCCCCAAGCTATGCCCGCAGATCGTCAGCGAACTTACCGCCCGTTTCCATGCATAGGTCCCCAGGAATTTCACCACGGATGGCGCCCCCGCTCCTTCCTCTACGGTCATGGATCTATACATATCCGTGAATCCGTCCTCCGTGCGGCCTCCGCCGGCCACAAACGTGAACGGCTCATCCAAGAATTGCGCGTCTTGCACCCATTCCTTGATTCCCTCCGTTCCGCGAATTGCGACAACCACCTCCCCGCCGGCCTGGGATTGCAGAATAAAACCCATCTGCACTCGCGTATCACCTCTTCCGGGGTTCGCTTCCGTCGCCAGATCGTTCGCATAGATTGTGGCGAGCAGTTCGTACCCGGGGGTAACCGGCTGTTTTCCTGCGAACCCGTCATAGGCCGCGTTTACAAGCTGCGCGTATTGGATGGCTTTGCTCCAGTCCATGATGTTTTCCTTCCTCACGGGCTCCCAAGTCGCTGCTTCCTTTATAAACTGGGCACTCTCGGTGTGCGCGACAGAAGCTAGAGGGAACCTCAGGGATGCGTAATCACGCGGGCAATCTTAGGCAGTGTGGCAATTCAAGTCAACCACTTGCCCCGCACTTGCCCCGCAAATATTTCTGAGCAGGTCAGGAAAAACTATCGCTCCGGCAAGGTCAGTGGTTCGCCGTTGTGGCTAAGGTGGTAGACGAGAATGCGAGCGAGTTCCACCTTGCTCACGTTTTTTGTTGAAGTGTGAAGTTGATGCGGGTCTTCATAAAATATCTCTCCCGCGCGATACACTTTTGCTGGCGCTCCCTCGAGTTCAATTTCGACAGCGCCCTCGAGAACATACACGAACGTTGGGCCGGGATGACGGTGTCTGGCCCGCTCGCACCGGCCGCGATAGTAATCTCTCCGACGGAAAGGACCAGGTCGCCGCCGGCGTACGCATGCAAGTCCTTCTGCAACAATTCTTTCGCCTGAAACGCTTCCTGCGGTTCGATGGACGGAGGTGCCCACGCGGCGAGCAGCAAGGAAATGGCCATCCGTTTGTGCCATCGTTTCCTAGCTACGCCCGTTGAATTTCTGGCGGCGCTAGTGCGTGCTCAGAAATCTGACTAGCGCCACTTCTTCAGTTGCGGCCAGACTTTCCCGAGCGTGCCGAATCTTGCTCCGCGGCAAAGGTAGACAGGAATCTGGCGCTCCAGCGCATAGGGATTGTCGGCTGAAGTTCCCACGTATTCCACGTGCTCAAACAACTCTTCAAGCCGCTCCCGACTGTCGTCCAGCACGACCAGGCAATTGCCTGAATAACCTCGCGGCCCCCAAAGGAAATAGGTCTGGTGCCCGCTGAGCGCCGGAGGCAATCCGTACGGCCGTCCCAGAAAGTCGATGGCGCCTGCTTGTCCATAGTCTTGCGCGAATATCCCGCAGCCCGGCCGCTCTGCCGGCGAAAGCTGGTTGTAGGCCTTCACCGTCTCATCCACAATCTCTTCCCACCCAAACTGATCGGCGTACCACTGCGGTAAAACCGCCCGGGCGTGGCTGTGCTCCATCACCGGCAGCTTCATCGGCAGATATTTCATGTAGGCAATGAACTTGTCCGGAGAAAAAACGGGCACGACCACAGGCGCAAGGTGCGCGCCGCTGGCCAGCAGCACGATGACGATCGCGGGCTTCGGCCAGGTGCGGAGGCTGCGGCCCGTTTTGAGACTGGCCGTCGCCCGGCCCTCAATGCTCCTGCCGTTGATGGCCGACTCGACCATGACAGCTCCTGCGGCCAGCAACATGGGATATACCGGAGCGAGATAATAATTCTTGCCGTGGAGAACAAAGAAGACTGCGAAGCAAGCCAGGTAGCACCAGGCCAGCGCGCGGTACGGCTCGAAACGCAGCGAGACGAACAATGCGATCAGCCCGGTGATCCAGATCGGAGCGGTGAAGGGATGCACCAGCAGTGTCTGCTGGAAGAAATATTGTGGCAGAGGAAGCACGACATCTCGGCCATCGGCGCGGATATTGTGCATCAACTCGACGAAGGGCCAGTGATTGTGAATATTCCAAAGCAGGTTGGGCAGAAAAATCAGGAAGGCTGCGAGCCCACCAAACCAAATCCAAGGATTCAGAAAAACACGGCGCTGCGCGGTCAGCAAAAGTCCCACGACCATGCCAACGCCAAAGACCGCGATCGAATATTTCTCCTCGAGCCCGAGTCCGGCAACCACGCCGAACCAAAGCCAATACCGTGGATCATTTCGCTTGATGGCGAGGATTGCGAAGTAGCAGCACCCCATCCACAAATTGGGTTCGAGGCAGTTGGTGCCCAGCAGGCTTCCGTTGGAGAGGTATTGGGGTGCGATTACGATGGCAATGGCGCTCAGCAGCAGGGCGAAACGGCGTCCGCCGAATTCACGCGCGAGGATGGCGGTTTCGACCACCAGGAGGGAAGAAGCCATCGCCGGTATGAATCGAATGCTGCGCAGCGAGTCTCCGAGGACCGCGCGGCAGACGTGAATCAGGAAGGGAATGATCGGCGGCTGGTCCACATATCCCCAAGCCAAGTGATCACCGCAGGCCATGTAGTCGAACTCATCCCTAAAATAGCCATACCTGTTGTTGAAATAGCAATGAAACAGGAGTTTTCCCAACGCAATGGCGATCACCACCAACATGCCATTCGCTAAGTAAGAGTGATCCTTGGACGCCCTATCGGACGCTGGAAAGGAAGTGTCTGTCATTTGAATCTTTGCCAAGTTCTAGCGGTAACGGTAGTCATTCGTTTCTTCGTACTTCTAAGGCAGCGTGAAGGCCACCAGCGCATCGCTTAAAGACTCTTCGGTGATTTTGGGATGGCCGCCTGCGGCAATCACCAGGTATTGCTTGCCGGCCGCGCCGAGGCGGTAGGTCATCGGCGTGGCATTGCCGCTGGCCGGAAGTTGCCACTTCCAGAGTTCCTTTCCCGTCTCCACGTTAAAAGCTCGAATAGCGGAGTCAGTCGTGCCGGCAATGAAGATCAATCCGCCCGCAGTGGCGATCGGTCCGCCCAGGCTGATCGATCCCGGCGGAATGGGCGACGCATGCGCGCCACCGAAGTCTTGCATCGTTCCCAGAGGAACTTGCCATCGAATCTTGCCGTCCGTCATGTCCACTGCGGCGAGCGTGCCCCACGGCGGCGCGCTGCACGGCAGGTCTGAAGGCGACTGCAGGAAGCGCCGCAACATGCCATAGGGTGACCCTCTTTGCGGCCCGTAATCACCGTCTTCATCATTGTCGGATGGCACTCTGTCGCGTGGGATGAGTCTCACCCGTGCGGCGATATTGTTGGTATTGACCACTAACAGACTGCGCTGGGGATCGAAAGCGTATCCGCTCCAGGTCAAGCCGCCGAGATTGCCGGGCACCGCGAGCGTGCCTTGAATGCTTGGCGGAGTGAAAATTCCTTCGTTCCGATACCCCTTAATCCAGTTTCGGCAAGTTTCGCGATCCCCTGGCGTCGGCCCCCAAGCATCGTCCGCGGTAAGCCGCTGCGGAACGAGCGCGGGCGGAGCCACTGGGAAGGGTTGTGTCGGGGAGGCCCGTTCGCCGGGCACGTCGCTTTTCGGCACGGCGCGCTCTTCCACCGGGAAAACGGGCTCGCCGGTGTCACGGTCGAGTACAAAGAGGAATCCTGTCTTGTTTCCTTGGATGACAACCGGGATTTTCTTTCCATCGCGGGTGAGTGTTGCCAGCAACGGCGGCGACGCCGTGTCGTAGTCCCACAGGTCGTGATGAACCAGCTGGAATCCCCACGCGATTCTCCCCGTCTTGGCGTGCAACGCGACCACCGAATTCGCCCATTTGTTATCGCCAAGCCTCAGCCCGCCGTAGTAATCCGGACTGGCACTGCCCGTGGGCACGAACACCAAATCGCGCTCCAGATCCACGGTCATGATCGACCAGGCGTTGGCCGCGCCACTTCGCCAAGCATTCGTGAGTTTTGTATCATCGCCAGCGGCCGGATTCCGGGGAATGGGATCCCAGCTCCACCGCAACGCCCCGGAGCGTGCATCGAACGCCCGCACCACACCGGCAGGCATGTCCACTTGATGATTGTCGTCGATGGCTGAACCCACCACTACGATATCGTCAATCACCGCGGGCGGCGAAGTCATGTGATACCAGCCCGCGAGATAGCCGCGCACTTCCCGCAGGCTGACCTGGCCGCCGTTGCCAAAGTCCGCGCAGGGTTTTCCCGTCGCCGCGTCCAGAGCAATGAGTCTGGCGTCCTGCGTGGCCTCAAAAATGCGCCTATGACACGGCTTCCCGGCAGCCCGCGACGAGTCAAGCCAAGTGCTCGCGCCGCGGTTGACCAAGCCGTCGCCATAGTCTAGCGTCCGATCGATCAAGGGGTCGTAAGCCCAGCGCTGTTTCCCGGTGGCGGGATCTAGTGCGATGACGCGGTTGAACGGCGTAGTGATGTACAACGTAGTGTCCACAAGAATTGGGGTGGTTTCAAAGCCGCTGCGCTTCTTATCTCCGTTGCTTTCTTGGACCTCGCCGGTGTGGAAGACCCAAGCGACTTTGAGCTTGCTTACGTTGTCGCGATTGATCTGCGTCAGAGGCGAGTAGCGCATGCCGCCGGCGTCATGTCCGTAATACGGCCATGCGTCCTTGGCGTCCTGTGCGGGTGCCTCCCGAGCGGAAAGCAGAAAAGATGCGGTAAGGCACGCAGCGAGAATGGAAGTTTTCCGCTTCCAGCGAGCAGCGCCAGGTTTCATTCGTTTATCGTCCTGGTAGCCGGTTGAGCCGGTGCTTCGGAGAATTCCGCGTTGGCATAGCTGCTGATCTCACACGCCAGCGATATTTCCACAAATTCGGGTTTTTCCCATTCCATCGCAGTTCTCCTTGTAAATATAGACTCGTTCGATCTATTTCCGTTGCTGCAACCATCCTAGGGCAGTGTAAACGCCAGGACGTAGTCACCCTGCTTCGTTCCAAGCTTGCCGTGGCCCCCCGCCGCGATCACCAAGTATTGTTTGCCGCCAATGCTGTACGTCATCGGGGTAGCCTGCCCTCCAGCCGGAAGCTGGTATTTCCAGATTTCCTTACCCGTTTCAGAATCAAACGCGCGCAGAAATCCGTCCATCGCAGCTGCCGTAAAGACAATTCCTCCCGCGGTGACCATCGGACCGCCCAAAGTAATCGTTCCGGTGTTCATCCCCGGAATGAAACTTCCCAGCGGCACGTCCCAGACTTTTTTCCCTTCAAACAGATCGACCGCCGCCACCGTGCCCCACGGAGGCGTATTGCAAGGGAGCCCGCTAGGGGAAAGCAAAGGTGTGCGAAACATCGCGTACGGAGCGCCCGTTTGCCGCGCGAACTCTCCGTGCAACCGGTCGGAGTCGCTAGCATTCTTCCGCGCTGTCTCGAGCTCCGCCCGGGGGATCAACTTCACGAAAATTGGCAGCCGGTTGGTGTCCACAAAAAGCAAATGCCGTTCGGGATCGTAGGCCGCGCTGCCCCAGTTTACGCCGCCCACATTGCTTGGAAACACCAGCGTCCCTGGTAAGCTCGGGGGGGTGAAAATATCTCCCGACCGCGCCGTTTTGATTTGCTCCGCGCACCACGCGCGCTCTTTCTCATCCTGGCCCCAGGCATCCTCAGCCGACAGCCTCTCCGGAACGAGCGAAATTGTCGAAGCAGGCTGCGTTGGCCAGGACTCTTCTCCCGGAACGTCGCTCTTGATCACGGGCCGCTCTTCTACTGGAAAAAACGGCGCGCCATTCAACCGGTTCAACACAAAAACGCGTCCCATCTTCGTGGTGATAGCAATCGCCGGCGTCCCGTCTTTCCACGCAAAAAGCGTCGGCTGCGAGGCCACGTCATAGTCCCAAAGATCGTGGTGCACCACCTGAAATCCCCACACGAATTCGCCCGTTGAAGCTCGCAAGGCCACAACCGAGTTCGCCCACTTATTGTCGCCCTTGCGAAATCCTCCGTAATAGTCCGGGCTGGCGCTGCCCGTCGGAATGAACACCAGATCACTAAGCGCATCGACAGAAATCGTCGACCACGCATTCCCTGCTCCCGTGCGCGGGGTATTTTGATAAGCCCAAGGAGCAATGGGGTCCCAAGTCCAGCGCAATTTGCCCGAGCGAGCATCGAACGCCCGCACGATGCCGCGCTCTAGCGTCACAGCGCGATTGTCCCCCTCAGAAGAACCCGTGATGACCAAGTCCTTGTAGATCGCCGGAGCAGAAGTCACCTGGTAATCGCCCGGGTCGCGCATCTTGACCTCTGTCGTCAGGTCAACCTCGCCGCTGGTTCCAAAATCAGCGCAAGGCTTGCCAGTGTCGCCATCCAGCGCAATCAGCCGCGCGTCCAGTGTCCCCACAAAGATGCGCAGCGCGCATACTATTCCGGCCTTCACCGACGCGTCCCGCCACGCCGAAACGCCTCGCGACGTGACTTCCGAGAAGCCGTAAGGATGTTCCAGCCGGGGATCGAACTCCCAAAGTTTCACGCCGCTCACCGCGTTCAAGGCCATCACGTGATCGTACGGCGTACTCAAAAATAGCTTCCCGTCAACCAGTATCGGCGTCGCTTCAAATGCCGCTTTCTTATCGAGCTCCTCATCGTAAGGCAACGCCCCGGTTCGATAGGTCCACGCCACCCGCAGCTGAGCCACATTCCCGCGGTCAATTTGCCTTGCAGGGGAGTAGCGCGTACCGCCGGGATCATTCCCGTAGTTGGGCCAACCAGCATCAGGAGCCCTCTGAGCCCTCACCAACGCGGGTGAGAAAAGCAACAAGGAGAGCAGGGAAGTCCACGCGGTATGGCGGAAAGAAAGTTTGCAGTTCATGGTGGAGCAATTATCGCGGGAAGACTCTCAACTACAAAGCACTTGGGACGAACGGGCCCGGCCGAGGGACAGGCGGGCTTTCGGGTGGCGCGGCAAACCATTTCAACTCAATTTCAGCAGCTCCGGACGCTGCTTAACGTATCGCCGGCTCCAGCGCAGCTCCGTGGCATCCTTCAAAATGACTTTGTACTCGCCGTGGAACCACGGCAGCAACTCGCGAATCGCATCTAACCGAACCAAACTCCCGCGGTTGATGCGAACAAAAACCTTGGGGTCTAGTGTGCCTGCAAGAGCCTCTAAGGTCCCGCGCAGAGCGTGCGTCTTCTGACCGCAATGCAAAATCAAATAATTTCGATCAGCCTCAATCCACGATACGTCCCGCACCGAAACAAAATGGGCCCGCGCATTCTCGTGCACCAGCAAGCGATCCGGAAACGAACGTTCGCGCTGCAATTGACGCAGCAATTCCTGAAGCCGCGCCGCAAAACCGTCGCTAGATTCTCGATTCTGCTCCCGCGCGCGCTGCAACACGGTCCGGAATCGCTCTTCGCCGAAAGGCTTCAGCAGGTAGTCGAATGCGTGAACCTCGAACGCCCGCAAAGCGTACTGATCATGCGCGGTAACAAAAACAACGCGCGGCATCTCTTTTTTGGGGATGGCCTGAACGACTCCGAAGCCGTCCATCCCGGGCATCTGCACATCCAGGAAAACCAGATCAGGGCGATGTTTGCCGATCGCGGCGATCGCAGATTCCGCCCCACCCGCTTCGCCGACCACCCGCACATCCGGCTCCTGGCGCAGCAGCCGCAGAATCTTCCGCCGCGCGGGCGCTTCATCGTCGACAACCAATACTTTGAGTGTGTTGGCGGGATCCATTCACTCCACTAAGCGTCCAAATAATCGACCAAAAGTGCCCTCAGTAACAGCTTCAGGGCCAGCCTAAATCCCTGAGAAGAAAGCAATTCGGAGACAGTGACCGCACTTGCGCGATGGCCTCGGGCGGGCCCGCTATCTAACCATCTGGTTGAGTACGGAGGTCTCCCAAATGAAACGGAACCCTTAGTTCCACCTCTGTGCCGCCCGCCGGACGGTTGGCAATTCTTAATTCCTGACCGGCCCCGTAGAGTTGTTCTAGCCGCCCCCGTATATTGGCCAGCCCGACTCCTCGGTTCATCGCCGTCTCAATCGTCTCCGCTCCCAGACCCGCGCCCGTATCGGAAACCGCGAGAATCAGTGAACCATTTTCGCGCCGCGCGGCAATCGATATATCTATCCCCGCGCCGCCATCCTTCAAGCCATGCCGCAAGGAATTCTCGACCAGGGGTTGCAGAATGAGTTGTGGCACCATCGAATTCTCCAGCGCCGACTCTACGGAGTAGGTCACCCGCAAAGTCGATTCAAAGCGCTTCTGCATAATTTCGAGGTAGAGCCGCGTAATTTCGAGCTCCTGCGCCAGAGGAATTTCGTGTGAGTTGGCCGTTCGCAACGTCAACCGCAGCAAGTCGCTCAACTGCGTTAGCATGGCGTCAGCCGCAGGCACATCTTCATACATCACGGAAGAAATCGTGTTCAGAGTGTTAAACAGAAAATGCGGCTGCAACTGCAATCGCAAATTCTCCAGCTGGGCCTGCGCGAGTTTAGCCTGCAATTCTGCCGCTGCAAGCTGCTGCGCCTGCGCGATGCGCAGCCGTTCCAAAAAGTAGTACACCACCACGATTACCGTATAACCCATCAAGTCATTCGACAGCTCCATCGGATACCGGTAAATCATGTCTCCATAGTCATAGTGTCCCAGACCGATTAACGGAGCGACCAGCCAGCGGCTGAGCGCCATCAAACTCGTGTGCACAAAGGAGAATCCCACGGCGGCGGCCAAATGGCAAACAACCAGGCGCAGCCAGCCCTTGGATTTGAACAGGTACAAGTTCGCCACCCGCAAAACCAGCGGCAGAACAAGGAAAACCGTGTACACGCCGGTGAACTCTTCCAGTAAGCGCAAGGTGAACGTTCCCGCGCGCTGGCGGGAAAGATCGTCGAGATAGTGGTACAGGAAGAACAGCACAGCGAGCGCGCTGTAGACAAAGAAAAGTATCCCCCATCCCTGGGCCCGCGAAAGCCCCAGCACTCCGCCCTGCGGTGCGGCCCCGGCCCAGTGTGTATCTCTCTCCGTAGATGTGTGATTATTCATGAACTCACGCAAGCGCGATTGATTATGCTCCAGAACAGGTGGGCGTCAAAAGGGAAGAGCGATCAGAAGCAATATTCGGGTATCGAAGCAGCGCGACAGAGGACCAACGACAAGGAGGTATTGGGAGCTAGGGCAGCCCCCCGGTAGATTAGAAGGCTGCGGCGGAAATCAGGATCCACGACGGCGGTTCATGGAAGAAATGGAGCTGGCAATCGTGAGAGAAACCAAAGCCACCATTGCGAATGCGAGAATGACGACCACCATGGCACCCACCCTTCTATGACAGTAAAAACAAGGGCAGGTCAAGTTCCAAACTTAACCTTTTTATTTTCAGCTGGATAAGGCCCGGCGAATGTGAAATCATGTCACCAAGAGAAGACAACTGTCAATCAAAGTGCACTTTATTCCAGTCCTAGTACTGCGCGGGTCGTCCGCCAAATCGACTTCGGACGAGGTGCGCTGGTAACCGCCCCAAGGGCTGGCCGCCAGCCACCAGCCGCCGAGCCTAGGCCTTACTCAACCGGATGGACCCATCCCCGGTGTGCACCGTCAGAGACTGTCCGCCGCCATTCATCTTCCCGTGCAGCTGCGAGTTGCTGAACGTTCCTTCGATGGTCACCGGCAAGCCCACGCTTATGTGCCCATCTCCAGTGCTGGCGTCAATGTTTGCCTGAAAGTCGCCCGGCAGAGACAAGTCCACACTGCCGTCACCCGTCCGTATGTTCCAGCTGCCAGCCATCTTAGATCCCGGCAGGACGCGCGTGTCCACACTGCCATCGCCAGTCTTAACGTTCAACGCATCAAACCGCCCAGCGATCCTCACATGCCCGTCTCCGCTGTCGGCTTCCAATTTTCCATCCAATTCCCGCGCCTCAATCGAGCCGTCACCTGTGCGCAGCTTCATGTCACCCTTCAAAGTGTCCACGTTGATGCTGCCGTCGTGCGTATGGAGATCAATGACGCCGGTTAGACCGTTTGCTCTGATCGACCCATCTCCCGTCTCGACCGTGACATTTCCGTTGATGGAACTTGCCTCCACCGACCCATCCCCGGTATGTGCATTCAAATCAGCGTCTTTGGGCATCCTGACTTCTATGTGCAGCCTCCGCCCATGGGTGCCCCATGAAAATCCCCAGTGTCCCGTAATCCGCGCGACGAGCTCCACCTGGTCGCCGCTCTGGTGCGCCTCCACATGGAGATTCTTATCCATTTCATAGCCTTCATACTCGACCCTGAACTCGACGTTCTTGGAGTCGCTTGTGCTCACCCGCACGCCGCCATCGTTGGTGTCGATCCGAACATTGGCCCGCCCGGTTACCGTGTAGTTTTTGGTCCATTCCGTGGCGCTGGCCCGCGGCGCCAAGGCTACGGCAGCAAGCAGGGAAGCACTGATCATTCCAATCCGTGCGGCGGTATTGCGGCAAGCAAGCAAATTCATCGCTAGGAGCCTCCGTAACAGGACGTTCTAGAGTAGGTACGACATCCGGGGTCAAAATGTTCCGTTTCTCGCGTACTGCCCCGCAAACCCAAACTCACACCTTCAGACGACATCAAAGCCCTTATCGCCTGGCCCAATCGCACCCCGTCCGTTCGAGACCATCTGAAAGCCTTCCGTGATTATTTAGCCGCTCGTTTCTTACGAGCCACACCCGGCTTGGCACGCAGCGCCGCCAGGAACTGATCCGTCGGCAGGGTATTGATCACATCGCGCTTTTCCAGCCAACCCCGCCGCGCCATCGTCACCCCGTAACCGATAAACGACAGATTGGCCGCGCTATGCGAGTCCGTCGAAATTACTACCTTAACCCCGCGGTCTTTGCACATCCGCAAATAGACGTCCTTCAAATCCAGCCGGTCAGGATAAGAATTGCACTCCATGGCCACGCCGTGCTTGGCGCAAGCCTCCAGGATTTTCTCCATGTCGTAGTCGATGGGGTCTCGCCGCAGAAGCAGTCGCCCGGTGGGATGGGCGATGATCTGCGCGTAAGGATTCTCAATTGCAGCGAGCATACGCTCGGTCATGGCTGCCCGGTCCAGATTGAAATACGAGTGAATCGAACACACCACCACATCCAATTGCGCAAGCAACTCGTCCGAGTAATCCAGGGAGCCATCCTTCAGGATGTCCACTTCGGCGCCGGCTAACACGCGAATCCCAAGTCCCTTGTCGCTCGTCTCACGAATCTTCTCG
>Ga0207067_10032_pt1 | contig 44798 bp, 34 predicted proteins | sample Alteio_BWMinCont_25_FD_153484 | JGI IMG/M metagenome (GOLD analysis project Ga0207067, IMG submission 153484) | Enriched cells from forest soil in Barre Woods Harvard Forest LTER site, Petersham, Massachusetts, United States -... | ecosystem: Environmental > Terrestrial > Soil > Temperate forest >...
AGCTACGGCGGACAGGCTGTCCTCGAATGCGGGCCGCGCGGAGTAATGGAGTAATGGAGTAATGGAAAATGGGTTCTGCTCCCTTCATCTTTTTTTTGCGCTCTTTGCGTTCTTTTGCGGCTATTAAAAATGTCTACCTCATGCACGCTTAAGGGCTAACCGCTGCTGGAACCGCTCCTGCAGCTGATCCAGAACGACAGCCAGAATGATCACAAATCCGGTGATTACCTTTTTCCAAAACTCTTGTACGCCGAGGAGGACTAGTCCGTTGGTAAGCACACCAATGACCAGCGCGCCGACAATGGTTCCCCACATCGTGCCTCGTCCTCCAGCCAGCGACGTGCCGCCCAGAACCACGGCAGCGATAGCGTTCAGCTCGTAGCTCTCGCCTACTGCCGGGTGAGCCGCCACCAATTGGGACGCGGTGATCAAACCAGTCATGGCGGCACAAAGACCACAAATCATGTAAACGCCCATTTTGATGCGATTGACGTAGATGCCGGAAAGCTCAGCGGCGCCTTCGTTTCCGCCGACGGCATAGACTTGGCGACCAAACGGCGTCTTCCCCGCGACAAACGCGGCAACGGCAGCGAAAATCACCATAATCCAAATCACGATCGGAATCCCAAGCACACTGCCGGCGCCCAGAATCGGAAAGCCCGTGTTACCGAGCTCAGGCTTACCCACCAGATTTGGAAAGGTGGCGCCGTCGTTACTTAACTGGGCGGCGCCCCGGGCAACATAAAGCGTTCCCAAAGTGGCAATAAACGGCGCTACGTTAAACCGGGTAATGAGGATTCCGTTAAACGCTCCTACAAGCACCCCCAGGCAAAGACAGAGCACAATTACCATCGGGATATTGAAGTAGAGCACAACGCCAAGCGGCGGAATCTCGAGTCCCCGGTTGATTAACAACCCGGACATCATCGCAGAGAAGCCAACAGTAGAACCAACCGACAGATCGATCCCGCCAGTTAAAATGACAAAAGTCATGCCCACGGCCATGATCGCGTTGATGGCGGTCTGGCCGACCAGAATGATGAGATTCTGCTCGGTAAAGAACGAGGAAGTTAGCACCGAAAAAATGCCGATCAGAACAAATAGGGCGATCAGCGCGCGCAATCGGAACAGAAAGACTCCTAACGAAAGTCCGAACGCCTTGGATCCGACAGAAGAAGCAGGAGGAGCAATAGAACTCATTGAACTGAACTAAAATTAGAGATCCGGAGATTACGCAGATTAGGATTAGACATTGAACAGGGCGCGTGAGCTAAATGACAGCTCTGAGAACCACACAGTTTGGGACTTTGTTCTTTCGTGCAAGCCAACTGTAAAATGAAGTCTGCGAGAATCTGTGGATATTTCATCTTCGGAATCTGGGGTTGAAAGATTTTTTGGGTTAGCTTGGTTGACCGGCGGGGAGCGGGTGCTCGGTCTGTTGGCGCGCACCCGCGGCCAAAACCAAGGCTTCCTCAGTTAATTCATCGTGAAGAAATTGACCGGTGATTTTGCCTTTCGAGAGGACAATTACCCGATCCGGAATCGTGAACATCTCGGGCAACTCTGAAGATACGAACAAGACGGCTAGCCCTTTCTCAGCCAGCCCATTCATAATTTCGAATATCTCCGCTTTCGCCCCAACATCGATCCCGCGGGTAGGTTCATCTAACATCAACACTCGCGGCTGGGTCAGCAGACTCTTAGCAATAACTACCTTTTGCTGATTTCCTCCGCTTAAAGCCGTGATTGATTGCTTTGGGCTATGGGTTTTAATCGCGAGACTGCGAATCATGGTATTGATTTCTTCCGCTTCCCGTTTTTCCGACAACCAGAACCAAGTGACCAAGCGGTTCAGGTTCGCCAAAGTAATGTTTTGGGCGACAGATAATTTCTGTACCAAGCCGAGACGTTGCCGATCCTCCGGCACCAGCACCAGACCGAGCTCGATTCGGTCCCGCACGGTCTCGTGCAGCAGCTGTCTACCATTTAACCAGATCTCTCCGCTGGCTTCGGGATGCAGGCCCATCAGAGACTCGAACAGCTCCGTTCGTCCGGCGCCCATCAAACCGAAAATGGCCAGAATTTCACCCCGATGGAGGGTTAAAGAGACGTTCTCCAGAGTGAATCCGCTGCCCACTCGAGGAAGGGTGAGATTCTTGATTTCTAAGACTGGCGGCTCGTCCTTTGAGCCGGCCGAGGTCCGATGTCTGGGCGCATTGACATTACGCCCTACCATTTTCTCAATCATCCAGGGAACCGTGATTGATCGGGCCGGCGCAGTTGCCGCCAGTTTTCCGTCTCGCAAAATCGTGACGTAATCCCCGATGCGCAGCAATTCTTCCAGTTTGTGAGAGATATAGATGATGGCGACGCCGTGCGCTTTTAAGTCTGCGATAATGCGGAATAGCGCTTCCGTTTCTGCGCTGGTTAGAGCCGAGGTCGGTTCGTCCATGATTAAGATCCGGACATTCTGCGACAACGCCTTGGCAATCTCGACGATCTGTTGCTGTCCCATCCGCAAGTCGCGCACCAACGTCCCTGGCTTTAACGGCTGCTCCAACCGATCCAACAGTTGAGCCGTGATTTCTTCCTGCTGGCGATGCTGCACTACGCCGTTTCGAGTGATTTCCCGGGCCACGAAGATATTTTCCGAGATGCTGAGGTTCGGATAGAGATTCAGTTCCTGAAAGATAATCCCGATCCCGGCTTGGGCAGCCTCGCGGGTCGATTTGAATTCGACCGGCACCCCTTTGAGCAACAGGCGTCCGGAGGTCGGTCTATCAACTCCAGCGAGGATTTTCATCAAGGTCGATTTTCCCGCTCCGTTCTCTCCGATCAGCACATTGACGGCCCCGGCGTAAACCGTGAAATCCACCCCGTCCAAAGCGACCGTACCTGGGAACCGTTTCGAGATCTTTTCAGCCACCAGCACCGGTTCCGAACCGTTTGCAGAGGTTGCGACGTGGGATGGGTTCATCGCGATCTGTGTACCGTCTCCCATATAATGGTGGCACCGTCCGGCCGCGGCCGGACCGGTTGGTCCGGCGGCTGCCGGACGTGAGCGAAGCGCCCATATCTAAATTCATACGGGTCGATCCGCCGTGGCGGAGGAAAAACCGCCAACCGGCCACGGCCCGAAGGGTTGCATTGAAAATGGGCCGACTGCTTCGTTACTCGTCGGTCACGTATCGATTCAGATATGCTCCCTCCTCGCGCCTCGCAGGCGGCCCATTTTGAACGCAACGGTGTCATCATTATATGGGAGACGGTGCTAAAGATTGATTTTGACCGGGGTGATCAGCACCGGCGATTTGGAGTGCGGGTCGAAAGTAAAGGCCCCGTAGAATGTCACTGACTTACCGGCCAGCGAAGCGGCCGGAGCGGCGGAAAAAGCCGTCTTTAACGCCCGCCTATTCATCTCCTTGGAGACGTCCGCATAATCTAGCTGGTTCTCAAACTGGTTAAACGAGACCAAACCGGTCGCATCTCGTAAAGCGGTACCGCGAACCACCGGACCGATTTGCAATGCCAGTTTCTCGTTCAAGCCCGGGATCTCAATAATGGCAGTGCCGGCCGCAGACTCGGTATTGATCTCGGCCACCGTACCTGTCCCCTTCACCATATAGTTATAAGGGTTGGTTGCTTCCCGCCGGCCATATTTTTCACCGGCCGCATCGGGATTAGCGCGAATCTCCGGGAGTATCTTGGCGATGTCTTGCGCCTTTTCGTCAAAGAGAGGCCCCAATTTATCCCAAATTCCATCAACGAATTTCGCGGCTGTGCTTTCTGTGGGTTGAGAACCGGCTCCCCCGCTGGCGCCTTCATGTCCGGGAAGCGGCCGGACGACAAAAGGCGGTTTAATCGCGAAGAGAATACCGATCAGCACTACGGCGGCAGCGATCACGATTGGCAGCCGATTTCTCTTTTTCCCGGCGCCGGCCGCTGGCGATCGAGAATCCTTGATTACCGCAGGCATCGTGGAGAGGGTCCGGACGGGAAAGCAACGAGTAGCATTTGTTGGGAGGGATAAAAGCTGGGGGGATCTTAGTCTAGGACCGCATAACGAATATCTATACACTGACCGTTATAAAGTCACAAGCAGCAGATCACGCCCCCTCAACAGCGTCAAGAATCTTTCTCGAATCGTCTTCGAGCTCGAAACCGTGGAGCGCTGCCTCGACTTAGTTTCAGGCTACACGGTCCTTAATGTAGGGGGCTTCTGTCCGATCGAGGTTCTGGAACAACGAGAGACGGCCCGAGGAGATCGAAAGATCGGCTTGGCCCGTTATCAATCGACGAGGGTCCACGTGAATTCGGAATACGATGTTGAAGTAGACACTCAGGAGCTCGTCGCCAATCATGCGGCTCTAAAGATGATTGCTGCGCTGGACATGATGGCCACACCGACGGCGTTCGAGCGGTTAAGGTCGAAACGCCTGGTGATATGAGATCGTTCGATCTCAGGTTTTCGACCGCGATTTGCGGCCTCAGAATGCCCCCAAAAACCGCTTGCAGAGCGCGAGGTGGAGTCCTATATACACAGCTCGCGAAATTCGCCGCCCTAGCTGTTCAGGGCGGTGTGGAACCGCAGACCGAGAATTGCGAACGGCGAACCGCGAAAACCCTCATTACGGGTAGGTACCGAAGCGGCCAAACGGGGCAGACTGTAAATCTGCTGGCTCACGCCTTCGCTGGTTCGAATCCAGCCCTGCCCATACTTCGCCACCTCGGCAGCTTCGTATGGCAAGCCATACTTCACCGAAGGAAAGCGCGCTGCCCGCCTTAAACCTGGCGAAGTATGCCCTTCGGAGCTCGGCTAACCGAGCGCAGGAGGGCTACACTGCCATACCGCGAGTCCACCGACGATTGTGGATCCCTATGGATCTCACCAAAAATGCCATCACTTCTCCCATTTTTGCGCTCGCTGACATATACAACTTAAATATATATTGTATCGCACTCCCAGGTCGCCATGCATTTCGTCTACATCATCGTCTCGGTCTCTTACCCCGACCGGTACTATGTGGGGCTCACCGGGAACATTCGCCAGCGGCTTGGTCATCACAACCAAGGCCTCGTACGCTCAACCGCCCGGTTCAGACCATGGCGATTACGAACCGCGATTTGCTTCACCAACTCGGCCCCTGCCGCCGATTTCGAGCAGTACCTGAAAACTGGCTCCGGTATCGCTTTTCTTCGAAAGCGGTTTCTTTGACCTCCTTCCAAGCCCCGCGTCCGACCCGTCTGTCGCGGCCCTGAGAAAAGAACGAACCGCGAGGATCCGAATTGCGCCCGATGAATTTCCGCCCAAGTGCCGCCAAAAATCGATCATGGGCGCCAACCTGAGAAGAACGGCCAGCGGATAGGTCCTCGCACTTATCCGCTGGCTGTTTGTATGCTACTCAGGTATTCTCTTTTCCCGGCCGGAAGTTATAACGCGTTCACTAGACCCTGCAATTGCACCTAGGCGCTAGCCGATTAGTGCTTTGGGATTAATTCTCCGGCAGGGTTTAAGCCGGCATCCCCGACCAGTACTAAAACGCGATCACCGAGAAGGAAGCGAAGGCTTTCTGGAGCATTCGGCCCCCAAAGAGGCCCGATACCAAGGGAAGATCAAAATCTTGAATAAGAAAACTGAAACAGCTTCCAGCTTCGGTCAGAGTCCTTTCATTGAAGCGATCCACCAGTGCAGGCCGTAGGAACGCCCAAACCGTGAAGGAGGAATCCGCTCTTTTTAACAAACTTTCGTTTCTTAAGTGAATGTAAACTTTTGTTAGTTCTGTTTACGGGCGAAAGGTGAGCGTGGCGTCGCCTTTGCCGGAGATCTAGAAACCCGATTGGAGTTCCGTTCCGTCCTCAAAATAAGACACTCGCCAGCTTGGCGAACCGGCGAGTGCTTATGGACCTGCCATTTCCTATGAAGACCTCTCAACCTAGTCACTGCAGCGAAAGAACGGCAATCAGTTAATCATTAGCGTTTGGCAATGTTTCGGTCGGGTTCGGCGATAAAAATCAGGGATGGATCCTCCTCCGCATCCTCTTAGCGCAATCCGCGTCTCACACTAAAAGTGTCTTCTTTTCACTTATCTTTGTGCTCGCGCGGTCTGCTTTTCAAGCGAAGCTCGAAATCGGCCGCTTCTACGGTGCTGGCACTCGCCCGATCTCACCCCGCTCAGTCTTTCGCTACAGAAAAACTCCGAAGGGGCACCCTGCGCGTTTGCCCGAAAGCTGGCTCGGCTGACATGATCGCCTTATAGGCCGCGGTCGCTACAATTCGGTGCCCCACCCTGGTCGGGTGAGTGGTGTCCCAGAATAGATACTGATCTGGATTCGGGACCACGGACCCTCCATGTTTCGTGTCATCTGGAGTAAAAGCCGGCTCTGTGACATTTACCAGTTTGTAAGGCGTAGGATCGGCAAGGACTGCCTTAAAGAGGTCATAGACGTCGAACCAGATTATGGTGGCTCCCGTCAGAGTTTTCTGTAGCTCCGTGAGCTTGGACTTCAGCAACGGATTATACTCGGCCACGTAATCATTCGCCTCTTTTCGATACTTCGGGTCAGTACGATAGTTTGGTTTATCACCTAACGGGGGAAGGTTTGGCACCAAAAAATAGCGGCCTCCCGCTTCGTAAAGCCTGGTTATCGCTAAGCCGATGTTATCCGCGATGGTCTGTGCGGGTACCGGCGTATAAAAAAAATATTCCTGGACCCGATAAATCACGTCGTTTCCGCCACTCCAGACGGTAAAAAGAGTTTCCGAGACTTTCGGCATCCGGGCATTCTTCTTGGAGAGCAGCGCTATGTAAGTGCTGACTTGGGTTCCCAGATTCGATAAATGGAAACCGGGCGGAACAAAAGTATGTCCATCTCCGCTCGTGGCCCCTCCCCAAGCGAAATCCGTGCCGTAAAGATTACTGCCGTCGTTCCGTTGAAGAGCTTCAAAACCGAAAAGTTGAGCTAAGTCCTCGACCCAAACAGGACCGTCAGACCATCGACCCTGATCGTAATAGTACGAATTATATCCGATTATAAAAAAGGATAGATCATCGCCCAGATCGTTAAAAGTATTCCCCAGATCACTCAGACTATCGCCGAAAGCGACGACCGCCGAGAAATTCTGGGCACTGACAGGTTGCCAAGCACAACCCATCGCAAGCAGCGCGATTAAACATTGTTCGCGGATACGAAGCATAGGATCGGAAGACTAAAAAGTTTTTCGCCGAAAAGCCAGACCGCTTCACCGCCACAAGAGGAGTATTGGTGCAAACGAGGTTTGAGCGCGCCGAAGCACCCCTCTCTGGCTGCTCTCTGTCGGGAAAAAACTTGCTCTGATACCGGCGACTCTCACTCGTTTTGACGCGCGCCGCTCCCATCTGCTCCCAGCCACTGCTTCTCGGACAACCGCGGATAAATCTCATAAATCCGGCGGCTACCGGAGGCGGTGCCTTATTCTGGAACTCGTTGAGTTTTCCGAACTTCCGTACGCAAAAATGCGTATAGACAACCCTCACACGAGCGTTAACGTGACGACACCTTCGCTCGAATCCCTTTGCCCTGGCGCCTCCTCGCAAGCGTCACGCGGTGGAGGGTTCGTTCGTCGTTGTAAGCGAACATTTTTTAAAGGCGCGCCGCTGGCTGTTAGAAGGCCTGCTTTACGGTTAAGACAGAAACGTATCCAGGACCGATGTGTTCGATGGAGATGAGGTCACTTGCGAGTCTGGATAGGCCCGGGGACACCGCGGACCTGCCTATCGCCCAGTTGCGTTCAAGGCTCGGTCTCGATCATATCATCGGAGAGAGTCCAACGTTTGTGGCTTTGCTAAAGCAAATTGCGTCGGTTGCCAAACACGATGTCTGCGTCTTAATCCTTGGTGAGACCGGTACCGGCAAGGAGGTTTTTGCTCGAGCGATTCACTACTGCAGCGAACGGTCGAGTAGGCCTTTTATCCCGGTTAACTGCGGCGCCATCCCCGTAGACCTGCTCGAAAACGAGTTCTTCGGGCACGAATCAGGGGCCTTCACCAGCGCCAACTGCCCGCGTCGCGGCATCATCAAGGAAGCAGACGGAGGGACGCTCTTTCTTGACGAAGTCGACTGTCTTCCTCCTTTTGCCCAGGTCAAGCTCTTGCGGTTTCTTCAGGACGGACAATTCCGACCCCTCGGCTCGGTCTCTACCTGCTCAGCAGACGTCAGAGTTATTGCGGCCTCGAATGCAAATTTGAAAGAGATCCTCGACTCGGGCCGCCTCCGAAAAGACCTTTACTATCGGTTAAATGTCTTGTCTTTGCGCTTACCGCCTTTACGCGAACGCGAAGGAGATATCGTTCTGTTAGCCAAACATTTTCTGGCCAAATATGCTAACAAGTTCAAGGTGCAGGCACGTGCCTTTTCCACGGCCGCACTCCAGAAACTGGTTTACCGTCCATGGCCGGGAAACGTGCGAGAATTGGAAAACGTAATTCAGCGTGCAGTCGTGTTAGCGGATCAAGAAACGATCGGTCCTGACGATATCCCGATTGAAGATACCGAGAATAAACTGGAAGAGCAAAGCTTCCAGCAATTGAAAGCCAAAGCGATCGATCACTTCGAACAAACCTACGTTCGGAAGCTGCTTTTGATTTATGAAGGCAATATCACTAAGGCTGCTCAAGCGGCCGGCAAAGATCGCCGGGCTTTCTGGGAATTGATGCGTAAGCACAACATTAGCGCACGGCCGGCGTCGTTACCTGACTCACTTCACCCGGATAAAAGGCCGTTGCACTAGGATGAATCTTGCGCCGGTGTTATAAACGCCTCGCGAATCAACATCCTGACTCGATCGCGACCGAAGAAAAAGACCAGGACTAATTTATCCAGGCTGGATCCAAGCGTCCCCAGCAGAATCAGACGAAAATCGCTGGCATATCAACTGCTAACTAGCTTGCGTGGAAACTTCGGGTCAACCTATTGCCAATGAAATACTGGCCTACTTGATTAAACATCCCGAAGCACAAGACACCTTGGAAGGCATTACAGAATGGTGGTTGTTGGAGCAACGGATTCAGCATGCGGTGGCGGAGATCGATGAAGTGTTACACGATTTGGTGGCACACGACCTACTCGTGACGCGACAGTGTGCTGACGGACAGACCTACTATGGGTTGAACCGAGTAAAAGAACGGGAGATCCGAAGACATTTGAGGGAAGCACAAACAACGCGACCGGCGGAGACAGATACCGGTTCAAGCGAGCCGCAGAGTTAACCCCATGAGCAGCTGTTGTTCCAACGCCGAAGTAAAATCCCGTGGCCTTTGGAGGGACATTAGCTGGTTTGCCGTCCAGACAAAACCTCGTCGAGAGAGTTTTGCTTCACAGAACATCGAAAAGCTGGGGATACCAGTTCTGCAACCCCGAATTAAATTTGAACGCTTGATTCGTGGAATCGCTCGATCAGCATCTAAACCGCTATTTCCGGGCTACTTTTTCAGTCAATTTTGTCCGGAAGTCTCTTTCGAATCAGTTAAGGTCACCCGCGGTGTTTTGCGGGTAGTAAATTCCGGCGGCATGCCGATCCCGGTCCCCGAAAAGGTTATTAGAGAAATTCAAGATCGCATCGAGGAAGACGGTCTCATCCAGATCCGGCCTCCGGTCTTAACGCCTGGAATCCGAGTAACGATTCAAAGCGGCCCGTTCGAAGGCATGATGGGCAGAGTCGAACGAGAATTGGATGACCATAGGCGCGTCGCGATTTTCCTTGAAACTCTGTTTAACGCTCGGGTGCTGATCGAACGCCGGTGGATCGAGGCGGAGGCAGCGTAGCTGCCTAACCGCCTGAGTAGTTTGGACGATCAAAAACGGCAACAACGCCGTTGTGCGGAGCCTGCCGAAATTTACGTTTGGCGAGCTGAGTTCGGTCCGAAGAAGCCGGCTGACTCATAACTTTCACGACTACTAACTTTCATGGCCGCTTATACGGTTTTGGCAGAGGCCGGCGAATCGTTAGCCAACGTTTTGTGGGAAGAAATCCAACTCGATCAGCAGGTAAACAGCCTGATCGATAATGAGAATCGCATCTCACTTGATTCGCCATTCGACCTTCAGGATAACGACTCGGTCAAGCTTTCAATTTACCTCTATCGGATCACCGAAAATGCGAGCACAAAGAATCAGGTTCCCGCCCAGGGCGACGGTGCTCAGCTTCGAAAGCCGCCGCTGGCTCTCGACCTGCACTATCTGGTCACACCGCTGGTAGGTACAGTGACCGACCAACAAATTATTCTGGGGAAGGTAATGCAGATCCTGTACGATCGCGCGATTCTCCAGGGAACAGATTTAACCGGTTCGCTCGTTTCGTCGGGTCAAACTTTGCGGGTGATTCTTAATACAGTCCCGTTGGAAGAATTGACCCGTGTCTGGCAATCGATGGAGATGAGTTACCGGCTTTCGGTGGTATACCTGGTTCGAGTGATAATGGTTGATTCACTCAATGAACAGTTCATCCAACCGGTAGTCACCAAGCGTAATCTAGCTACCCAACGGTAGTAAGGCATGGCGTTCGCGACCATAGAACCGGATGTTAACGAGCTACAACTGAGTCTCGCGTTGACGTTGTACGACGGCTTTACCGGCGCCCACGAGCTCATCGGCGACATCGCTGTCTCTATCTTTAATGAGATGTTGGCTAGCCCCATTCAAGCGCCCGGCAGCCCACCGTTGACCGGTCAGTCGGCACGGCAGTGGATGTTTCGCAAAACCCCGGATGCGATATTCCTATTTTTCGGTTTGGCGCCGGGAGCATATACCTTCGAAGTCCGGAGCAACTCCGCCTCGCGGGATAAGAAACCATCTTACTATCTCCCGACCGACGTATCGGTCGATGTCAACGATCTACCGGCTGTGGTCGCAGCTCAGAAACCGGTGTGGCCTGCATTTCCAGACATTAATTTGGCTGACCAGACCAAACCGCTCGACGACCCAACGCAGCCCGAGGCGTATCGAGTCCAACGCCAGGCCGCCACCTTACAACCAACCACCGCCTACCCTTTCCCTGCAGATGCAACGCTGGTTCGCGGCACCGTTTTCGCAAACGGAGTGCCACTCGCTGGAACGAAAGTGCAAAGAATCGGCGAAGACCTCTCATATCTGACCGTTGGCGACGGGGCCTTCGTGCTCTTCCTAACCGAGATCAGCGGCACCGGCACAATCATCACTTTACAAGCAACACACGCGCTTCATCCGCCCGTGCAACAGAAAATCAAGGTTCACCGCGGGATGACGGTGGCAACAAACATCGTAATGGCTCCTTAGCCAGGAAAGGAAAATAAAACATGCCAGAATACCTATATCCCGGCGTTTACGTTGAAGAGGTGGACACCGGGAATAAACCAATCGAAGGGGTTTCGACCAGCACCGTGGGCTTCTTGGGAGTTACTGAACGCGGTCCACTCCAACCAACGTTTATCACAAGCTTCACCGACTTCACACGGGCTTTCGGTAGCTACGTGAAAGAGGGTGACGCAGATCGCTATCTTGCATATGCGGTTGAAGGCTTCTTTCAGAACGGGGGTGCACGTTGCTTCGTCATGCGAATTGCAGCCAGTCCGCCACCACCGCCGCTTCAGCCAACGTTGCCGTCACCATGGTTTGCCAGTCTCACCACACCTGAATTGCTGGTTCAGGCGGTGGGGCCAGGAACATGGGGAAACAATATTTTCGTGCAAACCGTCCAGCAGAAGAATCCGAAGCTATTCAAACTGCTTGTAGCTTATTGGCGAGGCGGGCTTCCCCCGCATTCGCCGCCTCTTCATCTGACGGATCTCACTAAACCGTTTCCACCGGACATCCCACCACCTACAGTCGTGGAAAGCTTTGACGATCTTTCGGCGGATCCCGAGAGCAGCACGTTCTACGAAAGTCAGATCAATCAGATATCCAATCTGATCACGGTAAAACAAGTGGTGCCAGGTATTCCTGAAATCGGATCATTAGATTCGCCACTGACATCACCTCCGTCATCGAGCCCGATCTCCCTACAGGGCGGAATAGACCGTCCAATCGCGCCGGAAGATTTTACCGGTGAAGGTTCCGGCCCTGACAACAAAATAGGGCTGGAGGCTCTCAAAGACGTTGATGAGATTTCAATCCTTTGTTGCCCTGACGAGTTTTACTTCCCTGACGATGCAAAGAACTCCGTCATACGAAATGCGCTTGTCGACCAGTGCGAGACACTCAAGTATCGATTCGCGATCTTGCAAGCGCCGGTGAAATTACAGTCACCGGAAAACAACGACCCTACAATCAACTCACCTAGAGGATATGCCGCCTTCTACTTCCCCTGGGTCTGGATCACGAATCCGGTCAGCGGGGTGCCGGTGCTGATTCCTCCGGGCGGCCACACTGCGGGCATTTATGCGCGCAGTGATATCAACCGGGGAGTGCATAAAGATCCAGCCAATGAAGTAATCCGCGGGATCACGCAGCTTCAAGTCCAGACAAATGACCAGCAGCAGGCAATCCTGAATCCCAAAGGAGTTAACTGTCTCCGCTATTTCAAGGGTCAAGGCAATCTGGTTTGGGGTGGACGAACTACGAGTCCGGATCCGGATTGGAGATATATCAATGTCAGACGCCTCTTCATCTTCGTCGAGAAGTCAATCGACAGGGGTACACAATGGGTAGTGTTCGAACCGAACGACGAGTCGCTCTGGGCACGGGCCCGGAGAAGCGTCAGTGATTTCCTGACGGGATTGTGGAAAGACGGGATGCTCCAGGGAGCAACAAAAGAGCAAGCCTTCTTCGTCCGTTGTGATCGGACCACGATGACCCAAGCCGATCTTGATAACGGCCGCTTCATCATGTTGATCGGCATCGCCCCGGTAAAACCAGCAGAGTTCGTGATCTTCCGGATCGGTCAATATACCGGCGGTGGTTCCGATGTCACTGAGGGTTAATAACACTAACAACAGAGGAAAAAGATTATGGCAGACGGCACACGCAATGACCCTTATGGTCAATTTAACTTCCAGGTTGAGATTGATGGCGTTGGCAAGTTCGGATTCAGCGAGGTAAGCGGACTGACGACCGACACAAATATCATCGAATATCGTGAGGGTAACGAGGTCGCTGACGGCGAATCGACCACGCGCAAGCTTCCCGGCCTAATCAAGTATAACAATATCGTTCTTAAGCGAGGTTTCACAAAGGACCCCTCGGCTTACAATTGGCGGCTGAAAGTGATTCAAGGCAAGACTTCGGCAGCGCGAACCAGCGGATCGATTACTCTACTTGATGAAGCGCGCAGCCCGGTACTGCGCTGGACATTCCGGCAAGGCTGGCCGAGCAAATGGGAAGGCCCGGCGCTGAATGGAAAAACCAGCGAGGTGGCGATTGAATCGATGGAGATCGCGCATGAAGGCCTGACCATGGAATTGGCTTGAGCGGTTCGGCGGCAGCGCCTGGCCCGACGGTAGCGGCAACTGTCCGGCGAGGGCGAACTCGCAACCGGGTCGAATGATCAGTCCGGAGCGACGATCGCTCCCCGGGGTTAGCGGGCAGTCGCCATCCGAGGGCGCGAAATCGCGACCGCGCGTTTCGGTTAGGCTTCATCGCTCACCCGGTTATGTCTTGCGGTTAGCAAAGCGATTCGGTGCCTTGGACAGTCGCCGCTACCGACACACACCCTCGCCCACCAAACGGATCTGATAGATGCCTGTCTTCGCCACACCCGGTGTTTACCTGCAGCCTCAGCCCGCTCAGCCTGCCGATATCCGGCTGGTGCGAACCGATGTGGCCGGCTTTGTCGGGTTCACCGAACGGGGACCCTTGCCGCCGCCGGACGCGACGCAGGATGTGGCCGTACAAGCGGCGATTCGTCTGACTAGCTGGGCCGAGTTTCTGGCAACGTTTGGTGGATTCGTTCCCTACAGCTATTTGGCTTATGCAGTCCGCGGCTTTTTCGATACCGGTGGCACGACTTGTTATGTCGTCCGCGTCGCCGGGCTTAAGCCAAGCGCCGGCTTGTCACTTCCGTGCGCGGCTTCCTACCCATTGCCTGGATGCTACTATTCCTTTGCGGGTCTGCTTGAAAACACTGCAGAACCCGGCGACTCAGTCCTTCGTATATCAGACAATTCCGTTGTTTCAGCTGAGCGGATTAAGATCGGCGAGCTTGTCGAAATCGAAAGCGACGGTGTTACTGAAACGTCACTGGTCATTGCGCGCATGGATGACGCTATCACGCTGTCCAAGCCTCTCGGGGCTGCGCATCCCCAAGGCACGATCTTGGCCAAATACGCGCCAGCATTAATCGTCAGCGCGATAAGCCCCGGTAGTTGGGGAAATCGCCTCAAATTAAGCGTGACTCCACTTACCATGGGACAAACTATTGAAGAGTTTGCACTCCGGGTAACACTGATGCCGGGCCCGGATTCTACGGGGCCGGTCGAAGAAGAATACTACAGTCACTTGTCTCTCGTGGAAGGGCCGTTCTTCGCGCTGGATCACGTTAACAACTTCTCCAACTTGATTCGAGTGAGTTTCCCGGAACCAAGGGGCGAAATCCGTCCGCTACTGGCGGGCGCCGGACCAATTGCAAAGGTGCAGACACCACTTAACATCGTTGCTGCACCGGCGGCATTACTTCAAGGCGGCGAGGACGGTCTCACCGGTTTAACCATCGACGATTTCATTGGGGGACCGAATGACTTTCGCGGGCTCCGCATCCTTCAGGAAGTTGATGAAGTCGCGATGCTCTGCGCACCGGACACAGTTTACGAACCGCCGGCAACGTTGCCAACTCCGGCCCCACCACGGGCTGATCCGTGTGCCTCACCTCCCGAAGTGATGGAGCCACCTCCGGGCGAACCAGAGACCGTGCCCGCGGCCGATGCGGCTAACGTCTATAACGCCATGATCGCTCAATGTGAACTTTTGCGCGATCGGGTCGCCATCTTGGATTTTCCGCAAAACACAAAGAACTTCAGCGCCCTCCAGAAATGGAAAACCAAGTTCGTCACTCGATTCGGCGCTATTTATTACCCATGGCTCGAAGTTCCGGACGATCTCGAGCTGGAAGGGCCGTCCCGTCTGGTTCCGGCGGCCGGACATGTTGCCGGTCTGTATGCAAGTATCGACAATCAATTTGGCGTTAGTCGCCCGCCGGCTAATGCGCAACTCGCATTTATCAATGACGTTGCCGACGACGTAACTGATGTTGTTCAACAAAGCCTGAACCCGTTTGGTATCAACGCTATCCGCGCCTTCCCGGGCCGAGGAATTCGTGTTTGGGGCGCACGGTCACTCGCTGCCCCAAACGATGACGATTGGCGATTCATCCATGTCCGCCGGCTGATGTCGATGATCGAAAAATCGGTTGCCATCTCCACCCGATGGGCAGTTTTCGAATCGAACGACACCGCGTTACGCAGCACGCTCGTTCATTCGCTGACCGTATTTCTCAATGCCATCTGGCAAACAGGCGGTTTGCAGGGTGCCCAGCCTTCGCAAGGCTTCTACGTGAAGTGTGATACGACTAACAATCCTCCCGCAGTCGTAGATGCCGGACGACTCGTCTGTGAAGTGGGCATTGCCGTCGCTGCTCCCATGGAGTTTATCGTTTTCGAGATTCACCAGGACCCTACTGGATCTTCCGTCAGTGAATCATAAGGAAGCTTCGCGATGGCCTCAGGCTTAAGAATTGACCCTCTCGGAGTCTTCAATTTTTACCTGACGTTAGTCGATGCTTCGAACCTTGCCGGTACATTAATTAGCGCCGTCTTCAATTATACAGTCGCTGGTTTCTCAGAATGTTCGGGACTGGAAGCAACCGTCGAAATATTCGAATACAAGGAAGGTGGTGTGAATGACTACGTCCATAAATTTCCCACCCGCGCCAGCTTCGGGAACATTACGCTTAAACATGGTGTCATCTATCTTTACGACGATCTCTGGACTTGGCATAACGGCTTCGTTCTCGGCAATGGGAAAAGAAAGGATGGGCTGATTGTTCTACTCGACGAATCGCGATCACCAGTAAAACTCTGGAAATTCGCGCGCGGCATCCCAACGAAGTGGATTGGCCCAGCCTTAAATGCGAGCCAGAGCGCGGTCGCCATCGAGTCATTGGAGATCTCCCATGAAGGTCTCTTTTTGCAAGTCGGAGCTTAGGCTGTACGAGTTCGAGCAGCGCGACGGCAGCAGAAGCGATCGGTAGTACGCACTCTCCCTGATAGTAGGTACTTATAGCCTTCTTGACCAAAGCGAAAGTTGTACCGGAGCTTCCTCGAACTCCTGAACTCCTGCAACATGCCGCCCACTGATCCGCCGGACGTCCGCATCAACAACCTCGTGACCGAGGTCACCGTCACAGATGGCGTTGGCCCACTGAGCGCCGAAGATGTGAGAAGAATAGTAGCGATTGTGATGGATCACGTCCGGGCAGAGCAAGACCGGATCGCACAACGAGCAAAAGATACAACGATCCGAGATCGCGCTTACCAACCGCGAATTGGAGACTAGCCCTATGTCGTTGCAAAAACTGACTATTACTTACGAGGATGCGAATGGCAAGTTTGATAACCCAGCCAACCGGATCGAAGCACAATTCAACCCGGAAAAATATTCACTAACCAAAGGCGTACACTTCGCCGAAATCGACATTCCCGGACTCGGCTCTCCGATTTTACAATTCGTCCGTGGCCTGGACGAAAAAATCACCCTTGAACTGTTCTATGACACCACGGATTCTGGAATGGTCAACAATCCCCGGGACGTCCGTCAGAAAACAGTCAAGATATACGACTTACTCAAGATCAATTCTGCGACTCATGCTCCACCACGCTGTAAGCTGAGTTGGGGCGACGGTGGCCAGTTATTCTCCTTCGGCTCGAGTCTGAATCCACGATGCGTGGTCGAGAGCGTTAGTGAGGAGTTTAACCTTTTCAGTCCAAGCGGTATTCCACTTCGCGCGAAACTGAACGTTACCTTCCGCGAGTACAAAACAATCGAGGAGCAGCTCAAAGAAATACCAAAGCATTCACCAGACCGGACAAAATTCCGGACCGTTCAGCGAGGTGAGACCTTGAGCTACATCGCCTGGACGGTGTATGGGGATTCCACTCAGTGGCGTCCGATAGCAGACGCCAACACTCTGGCCAATCCGCGACTGCTGATTCCCGGCACGCAACTTCGCATTCCGAGCTTAACCTCATCCGGAGCCTCTACCTGATGTCAACGGCAAAAGTTATCCCGCTTAACGTTTATACTGACCAGGATTTCTACGTGCCGGCTTTCCGCCTGATGATTCGTGGCCGGGATGCAGAAATAAAGAATAACGACGTCATCAGCGTTACCTACGAAGACAGTCTGGACAAAATCGATTCGTTTAATCTGACCGTCATGAATTGGGACCCGGAAGGGCAGAAATTCAAGTACAGTGACTCCCACGAGTTCGATCCGGGCCAGGAGGTAGAGTTATTCATGGGCTATTACCTTAATGGCAAAGACAAGCTTCGCAGCGTGCTCATCGGCAGGATAACGACGCTCTCACCAAACTTTCCGGCGTCAGGCGGTCCTACATTAACCGTTACCGGCGTAAACTTATTTGATCGTTTCAGAACCTCACAAATAACTCAACCTTTTGTTCAGAAGACAGACACCGAGATCGCTCAGCAGCTGGTCCAAAAGATCGCTGACGGAATCAATAAGGACGCGTCGATAACACCAAAGCTTAAGCTCCAAATCGATCCAAAAGACGTCAAAAACAACAAGGACTTGGAGAAGTCTCCCATAAAATACCTGCTTATCAATAATCAGTTCCCGATTCTTTTCCTCATGGAGCGGGCTCGCCGGATCGGTTATGAACTCACATTGAAGAGCGATTCGTCAGGCTCTCAGCGCATAGTCACTTTCGGATACGCTCCAACAAACACGGTCAAAGACCCAACCTATGTTCTCGAATGGGGTAAGACCCTGACTAGCCTGCAGCCGAATCTTCAGACGACGGACCAGGTATCGCAGGTCACAGTGAAAGGCTGGGATCCAACCGGTAAGGCAAAGTTCGAGGTAACTGTCAAACGCACCGAATTGACCAAAAAAAATCATGGCATTGTTAATCCAAGTGATCTCGGCGTGCAAGATCCAGGGATGGCTCAGAAAAAAGAAATTGTCGTTGACCGTCCTATCCAGACTAAAAAGGAGGCGAACGATCTCGCCGAGAGTATCCTCCTTCAGATCGGCCAACGGCTGGTCGAAGCAAAAGGAAGAACGGTCGGCTTACCAGACTTGAGGGCTGGAGTAAAAGTGCAAATCAAGGGTTTGGGTAATCGTTTTTCGGGACCGCCCGGCAAGGAATTCTCCTATTTAGTGACGGCCACAACCCACACTATCGGTGAAGGCGGTTACACGACCGATTTCACCGCCAGGATGGAACAAACCTTGTAGAGTCTATGAGCCAGATCAATGGCGTTGTCATCGGCTTAGTGACGAATGTGCAGGATCCAACGCACAATGGACGTATTAAAGTCCGTTTCCCCTGGTTGGACGATCAACATGAGACCGATTGGATCCGGATCGCGACCATGATGAGCGGCAACGGCCGAGGCTCGTTCTTTATGCCGGAAGTCGATGACGAAGTGTTAGTTGCCTTCGATCACGGTGATGTCCGCTTTCCCTACGTGGTAGGCTTCATGTGGAACGGCAAGGATGCCACTCCCAGCCCGGACCCTCACCTCCGAATTCTTAAATCGGTGAACGGGCACGAGATTGGTCTGTATGACCCAGCGGTCGCTCAAGGCGATCGAGGGCATATCCAGATCAAGGACGCCCACGGCAATGTGATCGAGCTAGCCAACGCTCGAATAACGATTACCGGCGTCAGTTTGGTCGAAATCAATGCGCCGCAAGTTGTCATTAATGGCCGTCCAGTCGCGCTAGCGACCGCACCTATCTAGCGGGTATTCAAGCAGATCTAAATTGGTCAAGAGCATGTCAAACGGCCACACTATTCCTTGTATTCAGCTGCCATCCGCGCCCCCGTTGAATATTACTCTTCCGTTCGGTGGCCAACTAAGTTCTGTCATCGACTTGTCGAAGGGGCCACCGACAGACTGTACGTTAGTTCACGGTTTAATGTTGCAGCTGGCCCCGGCACTCGCCGGCATCCAATGCATCCTCAAGCTGCTCAAGCTGGTCACAGCTCTATCGAATATCAGCGTAACGAGTTTGGTCGATATCGCAACGGCGGCAGCGGATTTCGTGGAACATTGTATCCCCACGCCTTTTACGTTCGCTTGCACAATATTCGGCGTAATCAGGCTCCTTATCGCGTACTTGAAGTGCATCATAGCAGCGATCTTAAGCATATTGGAGTTCAGAGTCGGTATCGATTTGAACTCCGCGCAAGGCAATCCTGTGCTGCTTGCTTCTCTTAAATGCGCCCAGGGCAACGCTGACTCTTCCATGACTTCGCTGAAAGACGCGTTAGCGATCATCGACTCTCTTTTGACACTGATTCAACCGATCTTGAGTGCCGCGGAATCTGCCCTTCCAGGTCCGGTTAAGGACGGACTGGATACTATCGGTAAGATAAAAGCAACTCTTGATTCTATAGTCGGAGCAGGTCCCGTTTCCGCCGGGATTCCGGGCGTGCAAGACCTGATTCAAACTCTGCAGGGCTTCCAAAGCGATCTCCAGACATTGGAGGCAATACTAGCCGAGCTGCCTTGTTAATTAGTGAAAAGACCCTAGAAATGACCAACTCAAACGCATTTATCGGCAAGGGCTGGCGCTTTCCGATCACGGTGAATGCCAAAGGCGGGATCAATTGGTCGGAAGGCCCTCAGCGAATTTCCGATGCGATCTGGATCATTGTTAAGACCTCGCTGGGAGAGCGGGTAATGCGCCCGACTTTTGGCGCCGGGGTGAATGATTTTGTTTTTCAATCTAATAGTTCTCTGGTCCGCACCGAGTTAGTCACTTCGATTAAGCAGGCATTGCTGAAATGGGAACCACGAATCGACATCAAACAGGTGAGCGCGAATCCTGTGCCTGACGAACCGAGCCAAGTGCTGGTCTCTATCGAGTATACGATCCGAGATACAAACGAACTGTTTAACGTTGTCTATCCATTCTATCTGCAAGAGGGGGCTGTCTAATGCCATTGCCGGATCTTCAGTTAGACGATCGCACTTTTGAAACGCTCGTTGCCGATGCTAAACGCCGGATTCCGGGTTACACACCGGAGTGGACCGACCTTAATGACAGCGATCCCGGGATCACCTTGGTTCAGCTATTCGCGTGGCTAGAGGAAATGATCCTCTATCGGCTCAACCAGGTCCCGGACAAAAACTTCATCGAATTTTTGAAACTGATCGGCATCGAATTAACTCCACCAGCGCCAGCCAAAGGTGAGCTAACCTTTCACTTATCGGCGCCCAGTCTCGCGTCACCTCCTGGATCTCCACCAGAAACCGAAGCGCTTGTCGTGCCGGTAGCTAAAGGCACCCAGGTTGCCACCACCCAACCAGACGCTGACGGGGCGATTATCTTCGAAACCGACATACCTCTTAACGTCGTTGGCGCAACCTTGCAGACACTGCAGAGCTTTGACGGCGCACTGTTTGCGTTGGTCGACCAATCCAACGCCATCAACGGACAGTTCTTCTATCCGTTCGGTCCGAAGCCGCAGCCACAAGCAGCATTTTACCTAGGATTTGATCACAGCTTTCCACCAAATAAAGGGTCATATGTATTGACCGTACATGCCTACACTGCCGGTCTGATTGCTGAAGGTCAGGGGTTGAGCGCCACCCCGGTAACATTGGTGCCACCGGTGGTTGCGATTTGGGAATATTACTCCGCTACCGGTTGGCAGCCGCTCAACCCGTCGAGCGACACCACCGCCTGCCTCACTCGCAATGGAACCGTCACATTCACCGGCCCGCCTAACCCTGTAGCGACACAACTCGGCCTTCTACGCAATCCTGCTGATCCTTCGCTATTTTGGCTTCGCTATCGGATCGATAGTATCCCATCCACTGGCTATGAAGTGCCGCCCCGGCTCGAAGACGTGCTCATCAACACGGTCACTGCAACTAATGTTGTGACGGTAACAGATGAAATCCTCGGCGCCAGCGACGGCAGTCCTAACCAGTCGTTCCTTCTCCAGAATAAACCAGTGCTAAGGGACGGATTCGTTCTTCAGGTGGATGAAAATGATGGCAAAGGTTTCCAGCTCTGGAAGATGGTGGATAACTTTGCCGGTTGGACCCGGACTGACAAAGTTTTTACGCTAAAGGTTGCCACCGGCGAAATCGATTTCGGCGATGGTGAACAGGGCAAGATACCGGCTCGATTCGCTGATCCAAGTCGCCCGGACCAGGATCTGGCAAACATCAAGGTGGCTAATTATCAGTGGGGAGGCGGCGCCAGAGGCAACGTTGGAGCGAAAACCGTTACGGCTCTTGAATCGCCGATTCCTTATGTCGACAGAGTCACCAACCTTCGTCCGACCGCCGGCGGTTACGATGAAGAAGCTTTAGATGACGCAAAGAGCAGGGCTCCACAGGCGATCCGCACCCAGTCCCGGGCAGTCACAGCGGATGATTTTGTCTTCCTCGCCACACAGACACCGGGTGCAAGGATCAGACGCGCCCAAGCGCTTCCGTTCCGTAATCCGAATATTGAGGGGATTAGGCCCGCCGGAAGCGGGCTTCCACTCACGGTGACACCGAGCCCGGGAGCTCTGAGTGTGATGGTGGTACCGGATGCTGACCCGGCAAATCCGAATCCAAAGCCGATCCCTTCCTCTGAGACGCTTTCGGTAGTGGCGAACTGGCTCGACAGACATCGGCTGGTCACGACCGAGCTTTATGTGATCGCTCCAACCTACCGCCAAGTAGAGGTTGACGCTCATGTGATTGCCAAAACAACCGCTAACACCGATCAAGTCGCGCAAACGGTTGAGGATAATCTCCTCCATTACTTTAATCCGCTGACCGGAGGGAAAGACGGGACCGGCTGGGAGTTCGGCGGGACGATCTATTTTTCCGATGTCTACCGCTTGATTCTCGACACGGATGGTGTCGCGCGCCTCGAAGCCGGCGCCGTGACAATCTATGTGGACGGGACCCGAATCGATTCGTCCTCTGACGTTCCACTCGACCAGGACCAACTGGTCTATTCGGGGACTCACAAGATCACGGCGAGCTATTCATGAACTCGACTGCATTACCAAAAAGAGGTGATCGATACTGGTTCCTGGATAATGTCGCTGGATGGCGCGAGGGCCACAGGGACGGGCTTGAACTAACCGTCCCCGACGGAGACTTGATTCTCGACAGGCTTCCCGGGTCGGCATCGCTTTTGCTCGACGAGGCCCAACAAGCCGCCGAGTTCAGATGCCCAACTGCACTCTCTACTGACGGGCGTGGAAATCTTCTTGTAGTCGACGCGGCGTTGAATCTTGTGAAATGCATCGATTTGCCACGGAACTCGGTTAGCACCCTCCCCGCCACTGGGGGTAAAGGCGTTGCACCGCGGCAGTTAAACGAACCGCGTGGAATCGCGGTTCTGTCGAACGGATCCATCGTGGTATCCGACACCGGGAACCATCACATCAAAATTTTTGCAGCGGCAACTTATGCACTGCTCCAGGATTGGGGAGAGAACGACGCGTTCAATCACCCGAGACAAGGGAACGGGCCTCAGATGTTTCGTTTTCCATGGGCAGTCGCCGTCGATAATTGCAACATCATTTACATAGTCGATCGTGGGAATCGTCGAATCCAAAAAATCCATGCGGACGGCGCCTGGCAAGGTGAACTCTCTGATAAACAATGGGTGAGTCCGACTCGCCTGGCTCTTGGACCGGACGGGGTGCTTGCATTGGTCGACGCGGGTGCAAACGCCGTGTTCATCATCAAGTCGGGAGTCTCTCAAACATTATCCGGTGTTAACCGTCCACGGGGCGTTGCCATCGACACCGAAGCACGAGTTTACGTCGGCGACGATGAAGGTCTTATTCACCTCTTCATCCCTGATCCAAATAACTTAAACGTATACCAACTCGCTGGATGGGGCGTGATGGGTTTCGACGGCGGGATTGTGGATTTGGCGTGGGATAATGCATACGGCCTCCTCGCGATTGTAGCCGAAACAGCGAATGGACGCCGCCAACGGCTCTGGAAAATCGACCCAAACGGCGCTTCCGCTCGCGCCGGGACTTTTATTACTCGGGCGCTCGACAGCACAATTCCTAATTGTCAGTGGCATCGTGTGTTGCTCAACGCTTCTTTGCCTAAGGGCACAAGTATCCAGATCGATAGTTTCTCTGCAGAGGAAGACCCTCATAACGCAAATTCGGATAGCCCTCCGCAGGCCGTCGATCCCTTGGATGCCTCATTCAATCAATGGAAACTGTGCATCAAAGCAGGCGATGATAACCCGGACTGCCTGGTGCAAAGCGGGCCCGGCCGTTATCTCTGGTTTCGACTAACTTTCAATTCGAACGGATTAACGACACCTCAAGCTGACCGGCAAGGCTGGGACCCACCTTCAGTCCTCTCAAGAGGCTCGCCAACGCTACGATCGTTGAAAGTGTTCTATCCGCGAGTCAGTTACTTACAATATCTGCCCGCCGTTTATCAGGAAAGTGAAGACAGTCGCCTGTTTCTCGACCGATTCCTGTCGATCTTTCAGTCAGAGTTTGACGATCTCGACCTCAAAATCGATCGCATTTGGCAACTATTCAATCCCGGGTCGGTGCCTGCCAAAGCTCTTGGTTGGCTCGCGAGTTGGTTAGCGCTTGAGGTGGATCCGGGCTGGTCCGAAAACAAACTCCGTAAAATGCTGAAGAAGGCGTTCCGTGCCCAGTGTCAGCGCGGTACCGTAAAAGGGCTTGTCCAGGCGATTCACGATTATGCGGGCGCTCACGCCGTTGTGATTGAACATTTCAAACTGCGCCGGCTACCTATTCTGTCCGCTGGACACTCGCTCAACAACGGCGTCAGGCTTTGGAGCAAGAATTTCTACAAACGGTTGCAGGTCGGTACCAATTCACGAATCGGTGATTTCCAACTCGTGAGTGACCCTGCGCCGGACGTTGAACCGCTAAATCAGGACGCAAACCAATTCACAGTATTATTCCTGGCGAATCCGTACGGGCCGAGCGACGCCGAACAGAAAATCGGCCAAGTGGTAGAACGAGAAAAACCCGTTCACACCCAAGCCGCCATTTGCCCGTTGCTGCCCAGGTTTCGCGTTGGGGTGCAATCGACTGTCGGCATCGATAGCGTGGTTGGCGGTATTACCCGTCTGGTGCTCAACCGGCTTTCAACTCTGGGGTACGATTCGATCCTCGGCTGTTCCCCGGCGGAACAGAAGCTACGCGAGCTCGGTCTGGCACCGCGTCCGGTCGTCGGCCGCTCTTCCCTCCTTTCGTAACGGAGCAAAGCAATGAAGACAAAAACTAACAAACATAAGAACGACTGCTTACCGTGCGATATTCCTCCGTTTAGCCGGAACAATTATTTCACCGGAAAGCTGCTAACCGAGAGGGATTTCACGGCAGAGCAACGATATCTGATTAACAAGCTGCGGCTCCACCACATCGGACTGCACGGCTGGGGTGTAGTCTGTGGACTCAAGGTAAAACCGCACCCGTTCTGTCCTGATCGACGTATCGTGGTGGAGCCGGGTTTGGCGATCGACGGCTGCGGACGCGAAATTCGGGTTTCAGAGGAAATCGAGCTCGATCTGCCGACCCCCGAACCTTTAGCCATCGCAATCGAGGACCCATGCCCGCCGGATCAGTCAGGTGAAACCACGGAGAGCGCCGGCTCTATCGAACAGGAACAAGAGGAATACGAACCGTGTCTCAATCTGTATGTCTGCCTTCGTTACGCGGAATGGCAGACCGAACTAACGCCGGCGCCGTTCGATGAATGTACCTGTGGAAGCAATGGAACCAGACCTAATAGAATTCTGGAAAGCTATGATATCCAAATCCTGACGAAAGAACCGGCCGGGTTCGAACAAGTCCGAACGGAAAAAGAAAAGTGGGAGTCCGATGATCCTCAGGAGATTTATGAAAGTCTGTTCGCGGGTTGTCCGGTTCCATCCGACATCGATTGCATCCCGCTAGCTTTCATCCGAGATTTCACGCCCGGCGAAGACCTGAAAGCCGAATCTATCCACAACCGCCGCTACCGGCGGCTGCTTCCCAGCACCACTGTGCTTGATCGATTGATCCGTTACATCTTAACAAAGATTCCGACAAGAAACCTGACCAAAATCATTGGAATCGGTTGGACGCATCGCGCTGAATATCATCTCCACGATTTCATGCGACTGTTCATCGGCGAACGCGGATCGTCACCCGGATTTGAGGTCACGTTCGACCGGCCCGTGCGTAAAGATGGAATTACACCCCGAACGTTTCAGGCGATTGCTGTCCGCTACCTAGATAACTGTCATGGCGCCGGTCAACCCGAGATTGTACCCGCGACGGTTCGTTTGAACCCGACGCGGACGAAAGCCCATCTGCACATCGACCATCACTATGCGCACAACCGGTTAGATCGAACCCGATTCGACCTCTATCTTGTACTCCGCTGCAACCAGGTAATCGACGATCACGGTTATCCGGTTGACGGCAATCTCCTGGCCGGCCTCGATTCCGAGAACCGGGAATACCTGTCGGCAACTTTTCCAACCGGCGACGGAATCGTGGGCGGAACATTTGAAAGCTGGATTCGTGTCGTTCACGGGGAAGCCCATGAAAAGGAAGGCTATGAATCCAACGCCTAGGAAAGTTACGGCAATGAATACACTGAATCCAACCTACTCACAGTCCGCTTCTGCAACCCAAAGCTGCCATTGGCCACCACCTTGGAGCCTACAATGCAGGCTCATGACCTTCGAGCGGCCCAATTACTTTTGCGGGCATCTCCTTACTGACACCGATCTGACGCTGCAGCAGCGGTATTTTCGTGAGAAGACACGGTTGTATCATCGTGCGCTGGATGGCCACGGTATCGTGTGCGGCTTGCGATTGACTTGCGATCACAACTGTTCAGGCAACGTGTTGGTTAGCAGAGGTTACGCCATCGACAACTGCGGCAATGACTTGATTGTAGCGGAACAAACTCCGGTCGACGTGATCAGCCTCTTGGCGGAAAAGAAGCTGATCCTCCAAGAACGCTTATCAGATCCGGGCAGGCCGGAACACGCCGAATCTGACTGTGATTTTCAGCAATGTTTTTATCTAACGATTCGTTATCAGGAGGAGGAAACCGAGTTCGCCGCCCCATTGGTGAGCGGTTGCCAACCGATGGTCAGCGAATGCGAACCCACCCGGATCAGCGAGACGGTAAAGTTTGATGTTGTTGATACCTTGCCGAGTGAAAAAAGTGCCGAGTTCTCTCTAAAGCGCCGTCTGGAGTTAGCCTTTAAGATTTTCAGCGAAGGACCTTTTGCTCAGGCCCTGCAGAAACATCACAAGCTGCTCGGAGAAGTCGTCAATCCTCCCTCTTCTGCCGGATCAACTAAAGCATCGGAGCATCGCCACTCCGAATTCCACAAACTCTTTTTCGAGCTGCGCGGACTTCTACTCCTGTACTTCAACCAGCACCCCGATAAGTATAACTGCGCGATTGAGCACCAAATCCAAAAAATACGGTTTCCTGAAGTCCACAAGAAATCGGAAAAAGCCCAAGAAGCGTATCTGGAAGAGCTGCGGGACGCGTTTTCCTCCCTGCTCGCTTTCGCCTGGCAGCATGCTGTCGGCACAGCCCTTGGTGAACTTGTTCCCGCGTGCCATGAGGTCTGTGAGGCTGACCCCATCTACCTCGGAACGGTAGTCGTAGAAAACGGCCGGTTGATTAGAGTCTGCAACTGTCCACGCTCTTATTTGTGGTCATTCGCGAATTTTCCGGAGGTGTTGCCGGCAACGATCCTTGGCGGATTGGCTTGCGAGAAAAAAACTGAGAACAGTTCTGAAACCGAGGATCAAACCAAAGCTGACAAGGAAATTTGTTGTCGTGACTTTGATTTTGATCTCGATTGTTTCTTACGCTGGTTCAGCTTAAATTACAAAGCTCCGCATCATGCGGGCACCGAGTTGATCCATTGGCTGGAGACTCTCGGCAAGTCCTTCCGCGAGGGATTCGATTTCACCGATCCCTGCAATTTCTCTTCACGAATTTTCGAAGGGATGGAAGAAAAGAAAGCAGTCGATTTCCTTAAGGAAACCGAGATCAGATCACGTGTCGTCGAAGCGCCGCTTGAGAGACGAGCACCGGATTTGCTCTCCCTCTTGCACATGGCTGGTCTGGCTACTGGAGAGGAACCGATAGTTCTGGAGGTCAAAGAAGGAGTCGTATCCACGGCAATTGCTGAGCATCAGGAGATGCTTGCTCAGATCAATCACTTGCAGAACCAGATCAGTAGCCTCAAAGCACAGGTCGAAAGGTTACAAGCGCAAAGATCGCAAGGTGGTCAGAGTCAGGGTGGGTAAATTAGCGGCGAACGCGCCGTGAAACATAATAGTTTAGCAGACTGCTGAAAACCGACTCCGTAGGAGCCACATCTTTATAGCTCGAGACGCAAAAAAACCTTCGCGCCATAGCGAAGCGGCGGCGGACGGGACGAGCTCCGTAGGAGCGAAATCTAATTGGAAACCAGCTGCTATGCCGCTCCTAACGGAGCTATTCGCCTTTAGCTTACCGTTACTATAAATATTTTGCTCCTACGGAGCCCGTCAGTCCGTTCTGCTCTATGAGCGGTGTAGAGAGCTTCCTCACCAGTTTTTCAAGAGTCTGCTAGGCTAAATTCTTTTCCGCGCTTTGCGCCTCTGCTCAAGCCCACGGTAAAACACCCAAACTTACTATGAGTACTGAAATTGAACGCCTGCTTTATTCCGAACGACAATATCTGGGGAGCTTCGACTTCACCGCTGAGCAGACCTATCACCTGGAGATGCGCCGCCGGCTTAGCCGCGTGCTGCACCTCTGGGGAATCGTTAAGGGTCTCGAACTTCTGCAGGGCGAAGTAGCCCAGGGTGCGCCCCAACAGTTCTATGTCAGCGAAGGAATGGCGATCGATGCCTACGGCCGAGAGATAATCGTACCGGCAAAACATCTCCTCTCCGATGAACTGAGCACAAATCGGATAACTGGCGCCGGCACCTACGCTGTCTGGATCGGGTATACGCGCGAACCTACCACTCCGCCTGAGTCCGGCTATCAACGCTGCGGCGTGCAGAATCAATTCACCCGGTGGCGAGAATCGTTTGAGATCATGATCACTTCAATTTCCACCAATCCGAACCCGGCGGAAGACCCGGATCAATTGGGCGATCTACCTGATGACCCGGTAAAGTACCCATGGTGGATCCATCTCGGAACGATCAGCGTCGATGGTACACTGGCCATAAGCTCGGCAACCGACGTCCATCGTACCTACATCGGACTGTGCGCTCAACGGATCGTGGCTCCGCGCCATGCTGAAACTGATTACAATATTCTCGCTGCTAACAAGCCGCGGGATCCACTAACTTCGATTGCAATTCGAGACAATTTATTCCTGAAACAGAATCTGATCGCGGGAAACGACTTCGCGGTTGATCCGCAGAAGATCGAACCGCCGCCTATCGCATCTCCACCGACCACATTCCCAAACCCGACGGGAAACATCAAGATCGCCGGGGATATTTTCCTGCAGGGCAACTTATACACCCACTGCGATCTCGCCCACCCCGATCTATGGCTGAACCTGGATCAGTGTATCCGCGCTCGCATTAAGAATTTGGTCCCAGAAGTTTTCGTCGGCACTGTGCCGGTTAAATTCGCTGCGCTTCCAAGCCAAGACTCATCAGGAGCAATTTCGGCAAAGAAAAATGTGACAATTACACCGCAGATTGTGGTCGACGATAGTCTGAATCAGATCACAACATCGATCGCCGGCATCATAGGGAAAACATTGGGTGGAAGTACTGCTGTTGCCGGGCGGACCCCCAGGGCTCAAATTTTCGCAGAACCAGACGAAGGCAAACCACCTTTTGAAATTCTCACGTCCGGTTCTCTTTCGCTAAACAATGACGGCACAGGCACCTACAATGCCTTGCTGACCTGCACGATCGGACCGGCGCGAGATCCTAACCCACAAGATAAGCCGGCTTCGTTTGATGTGCCGGTAGACACAGTCTTTATCAGCTATGTTATCGTTCTTAGTCCGAAGCAGTGATGTTAACCATCGACAGGCTGGTTGTTCGCGGCAAAATCTCTCGGCGGTCGAATGTAGACCAAACGCTGATTGACCGCATTACTCGAGAGGAATTGGCGGTCGAATGCAGCCGTCAGTTGAACCAGTCGTGGCCAGTGCAATCGCGAGCGGCCAGGATTCGCCAACTTCGAGTTCGACTTAGTATTCCGGCTAGCCAACTCCAACGAGATAGTTTCGTCAAGGCTTGGACCGCGGCATTTCTGCGTGAGTTGTTCGCTGCCCTTGCTCACCCCCACAACATCGAGATCGTTCAGTTCCAAAGCAGAGCCGAGTACGTGGCCGCCGCAATCAGGGATCTCCTGAATGGAGATACCGGGCAGCGATGGGCCTACCAAGAATTCGAGCATTTATTCGACACCAGCATAGCGGAAACCGTTCTCCACTTGTTTAGGAGAGAACAGGCTCAGCTCGTTCCTATATTATTGATTCTGGAAGACTGGAGTTTGCTAGATCAGCTTCTAGTTGTTTGGGATGAGGCAGGTCTCGAGCAATTCTTTATCGTCATAGCCGGCCAGGACGGGGAGAAAAGGCCGGCAATCGAAGATCTGATCCGCGCATGGCAGTTGTTTCTAGAATGCCATCCTGGTGAAGTGGAACTGGCCGCAGGTTCCAGCCTGATTCAAGGAAGGATCGCGCTGAAACTCTTTCTTAGTGCAGCTCGGAGAATCGATGAGAAAAATGCTACTTTACCAGGAACCATTTTTCAGGCACTGCGCATTCTTCGCGCGCTTCTTAATCTACTCAGAACGGCCACTAACAGCATACACTCGCTGACAGACCTCGGCGGTCCCGCGGGTGATTCGAACTCGCCGAGTCAAATCCGCCCAGGTTCGGCAGTTGAGATCCGCAACTCGATCCCGGCTCGGAGCGATGAAGTTGATCTTCTCAATGAGTTCTGGAGCATGATCGCAAGCGCACCCGATCCCAGTAGAGCCGCCTTCGTTGACGTGTTACACAAACTAACATCCGCGACTAATTCCGCTTCCCAGAGACGGCAACTTGCCGAACTCGAGAACGTCTTGGTCTCTGGGAGGAGCGAAAATCAAAGCTCATTGGCTGCACTGATTGCGGATCTGACTTCGGTGCCAAGTCACAGTCCTGAATCCAAATGGATACCTACTGATTGCGCAGGCTTATTCCTCCTAGTCAGAGTTCTCGACAAACTAGGTTGGGAAGATGACCTCGCTCGATCCTCCTTGGGCGCAACTTACGGTCCGCCGCTTCTAACCTATACTCTTTTAGGCATCGCCACAGCCGTTCTCGGCCGTTTCAACGAAGAACTAGCCTACCTTGATCCAGGGATCACGCTGTTCTCGGGTTGGCTAGGCGCTCCCGATTTGCGCGGGTTCCGCGTATTCTTAGCGGCAGGATCAGTTGAGACTCGCCAAGCTTTCCTCGGAGAACTGCTCACCCAGTCAGTAGCGATAGAATATTCGGCCGCGTGGCAAACCTGCTTCGACGCCCTAGGAAACTACGTGATCCGAGAATTCACTGAACAGATCCGCTGCTTCGGAAAACCGAGCCGATCGTTCATAATTAAAAACTTCGTGGCTTTACCTGGGCGTATCCTCATTGAAGAAAAGCGCTTGGTCGTCATGTTCACCTCCAGCCCGTTGCATGTGGTAATCCATTTGTCCGGACTGGATTATCCAATTGAGTCAGTTAGTTGGTTGGGGGGACGGCGAATCGAGTTCCAAGCCGACGGCTTCTGATCTGGCGGCAGCTACATCTCAGCCCTACACCGAAAATGGAACGGTATTCCGACAGCGTTGAACATCTGCGGGATGAAATTTCACGGCTCGATCTACTGCTCAAACGATCGGTGATCATCGCGCGCGACGCAAGCTCTGGAACCGGAGCAGATGAATTCAGGGGTCTGATCGTTACCGAAAACGAGGTAGACGACTTGGTCCAGGCCAAGGACCTGTTGGGAGAACCGTGGAAACGGGCCGGAGAGAAAAATACGGAGTTAGCTCCCATCGATAAGGAACTCGAAAGAAGACGGAAACAGATCGATGGCCGGGTCAAAGCATCCCGTGGAAAGAAGGTCCAGCTGGCCCTGCTCAATTTGGCGTCACAGTTTGATCTATCGCAGGCGGAGGTAGACGTTCTCATCATTGCTCTCGCACCGGAGTTAGAGCCACGCTACGAGACACTGTACGCTTATTTGCAAAACGATGTCACCCGGAAACACGCCAGCGTTAATCTTGCGCTGAACCTCATCTGCCGGTCCGAACGTGAAAAACTTCAAGCGCGCGGAATCTTTTCTCCGGAAGCACCACTGTTCTACCATTGCCTCCTCGACCTTCTCGACGAAAGCCAGGATCGCCAACCATCCCTGCTACGCAAGTGTCTCAAGGTCGACGAGACGATCGTTCGTTTCTTGCTGGACCAGCCTGCTAAAACCGCTGGTATCGGTGGACTGGTCACGCCGGCTGCCGATGTCAGCAGCCTTGAAGTTGATCATTCGACCAATCAAAGGTTGAAGCACCTGGCAACACATCTGGGTCAAAGAAAGGAGCGCTCCCCGATTATCCGGCTCATCGGCCAATCTGATTCAGCGCTCCAGAGCGCGGCCGAGGTTTTTAGTGTTGCGCTTCACTGCAAAATGATTTTGGTCGAGCTCGGACGAATCACCGATGAATCGCTATTAGGGAAGCTGCTGCGCGACGCCACACTGGGGCAAGCAGTTTTGGCCGTGCAAATCACCGCTTTGGAAGCCGATTCCCGGCACCAACAGCAAACCGAAGAGACAGTTTGGAGACGTTTACGTGATTTCCCGCATCCCGTTCTTTTGCTCGGCCCGGCAACTACGTTTCTTCAGGTGCCTCGCGACGTGACCTTGTGGCGAGTCGAAGTAGCTACTCCTGATTTCGAAGCACGCAGAATGGCTTGGAAGAAAGTGCTCGGAAAAAAAGCGGACGAATTAGACACGGTGCATTTGGCAGACGCTTTTCAGTTTGGCCCGCTGCGTATTCAGCAAACCGTCAATCTTGCGAGCAGCTTTGCCACGTTCCGTGATCCGGCCAACCCGCAGCCTGCTTTTGGAGATTTTCTCGATGCCGGTCGAGCGCTAACCGCACCGCAAATGGGCAGTCTGGTGGTGCAAGTCAAACCGCGCTATACCTGGGATGACATTGTCCTTCCACCCGACAAGCTTCGGCAACTCCGGGGGATTGCCGCCTGGGTGCGGTTCCGGCGCCAGGTGCATGAAGATTGGGGATTCGGTCATAAACTTTCGCGCGGCAAAGGTCTCAATGTGTTGTTTACCGGCCCTTCCGGCACTGGTAAAACCATGGCGGCAGAAATCCTTGCTCATGAACTCGCGCTTGATCTGCTCCAGATCGACCTTTCCAGTGTAGTCAGCAAATACATCGGGGAGACGGAGAAAAACCTCAGCGCAATCTTCCGTGAAGCGGAACAAAGTCAGGCTCTCCTTTTTTTCGATGAGGCAGACTCTCTGTTTGGTAAACGGACTGAGATCAAGGACGCCCAAGATCGTTTCGCGAATATCGAAGTCAACTACCTCTTACAAAGGGTCGAGCTATACGAAGGAGTCGTTATTCTGGCGACTAACCTGCAACGAAATATCGATGATGCGTTCCTGCGCCGGATCAAAGAAGTGATCGACTTTCCGTTCCCGGACGACAAGCTTCGGCTGGGAATCTGGCGCAGTCATTTTCCGCCAGAAGCACCAAAAGCAGACGATATCGACTTCGATTTCCTTTCATCCCACTTCAAGCTGACCGGCGGTAATATTAAAAACATTGTCTTGAATGCTGCTTTCATTGCCGCGGAAGAACAGCGACCGATCAAGATGTCGGATCTAATCCTGGGAACCAGGTCCGAGCTGCGCAAGGAGGGAAAACTCTGTACCAAAAGCGATTTTGGGCAGTACTATAGCCTGATCCAAAGGGAGGAACCTGTCTGACCCGGGTCCCTGTCCGATCCGAGCATAACGGCCAAGTATTGGTCGAGATGAGGGAGGTCGAGCAAATGTGGTGGTGGTTAAGTCAATCCACAGAATCTGACCAGGAATCAAAATCTGAGGATTCTGAGGCGGTGGAATCGCCCGAAAGCCGCCCCAAAGATTTTCAGCTTATTGGTCTGCAGCAGTCAGTTGGGAATCAATCGGTCCAGCGATTGATCTCCGATACATCCCCTAGTCTTCAAAAAGCGGTAACGACATCATCGCCCAGATCGGACGGCGAACCACTAAGCAGAGAAACCCTCGAAAAGATGGAGAACCGGTTTGGTGAGGACTTCGGCGATGTTCGTATCCACAGTGACGCACAAGCGACGCAATCCGCTCACGACCTCGACGCTCAAGCGTACACCCGTGGTCGCGAAATTTACTTTGCGCGTGGCAAGTACGCGCCAAACTCCCCTGAGGGTGAGCGCTTGATTGCACATGAACTGACCCACGTTGTTCAACAGGACGGCGGCTCGGGGCTATCTAGCGATAGCCCCGCAGTCGGTTCGCCTGATGGTCGAGCGGAGCTCGAGGCCGAGACGATTTCGCATCAAGTGGTTTCCGGTCATGCCGCTCGCCCAGCGCTAAAGGTAAGCGGTCAACCCGCGCAACGCCAGCCCACTACGTCGTCCGAAACGCAGTCCGATTTTACCGTTTTCGTAGCCGATCCGCAAAAAGCGACAGACGTTCGGTTCGCGCGGCGCGAGGCGCGCGCGGACGCGGCCAGGATTCTAAAAAGCGGTAGTCTCTCTACTGAGGAACGCCAGTTGGTGAATGCAAAGCTGCGCTTCTTTCAAGGAGAAGCCTGGACCGTGTATGGCCAGGAGATTAAACCGGCCTTGTTGAAAGTCGTTACGGATCCCGATCTCCCGGCCGCAACCGGTGCGCCAGTGAAGGATATTCTGCGCCTCGATCAAACGGTCCCGATAAAAGGCCTCGCCCAGAATCAATCCAATTACATCGACCATTTCCGTGGCAACCTAACTTCAGCCCCGCTGGGTTCTGATATCATTCTGACTCCGAACGAGGGTCCGGCCAGCCAGACTGGAATTTCGATTCCTAAGGCTGATTTTTCTCTGGATGGGGATCCGCTGGCCGGCTCGTCCATGGGGCAGAATCAAGTCTACAAATCACGTGCGATCGCCGAGGAAGTGGTGGCTGATCTGACCAAGCAGACGCCCGGTTGGCAGATTTACGCCTACTACCTGCAAGACGGTATTATCGTTCCGACGACACTCTCGGACACAACGATTCCGAACCTGATGCCATTTATTCGCCAGCAGCGGGAACAAAATCTAGCCGACCTCGCAGCCACGGCAGAGCTAGCGAAGGCGGTCGCGTTGTGGTACGTCGGTGCGCGGTTTCCGATCAAAATTGGTTCAGGAGGAGCAACCGGACAAGCCGCCAAGCAGGCCGAAAAAGAAATTCTCAAACAAGGCGAAGAACAAGCTCTCAAGGAAGGGGAAAAAGAAGGTCTCAAGCAAGAAGGAAAAGAGCTCGCTAAAGCCGCTAGAAAGCCAGCGGTGCAACCCTCGGCGCCGTCTGGCTGGAAGGGTTCACTGAATGCTTTCGGCAAGGAAATCGGCTGGCCAGCGCAAGGCGAAATGAAGGTCGCCGCCGAGGCTGTCGACCTTGCCAAGCTGCGCAGTGCCGGCGTCACCGAACAATGGGCAGTCGAGCAAGCACAGATCTACCGGGAAGTGGCCAGGCTGAACCCCAGCAATCCAAGCGCTGCGCTAAGAGCGGATTGGTTAGCAAAGATCGCCGAACGGCTCCATAGCGCGCATTGATCGGCCCTTTTTTTATAAGGGGATCGTCGGCACTGAGATTATGAGATATGACGCGCCAGGGAGCGTAAGCCAGTCTGAACCGCTGGGAGACAGTGACCAGCGAGCGTCACACTTACCGCCCAGGGAACCAACACATCCAATCCTGAATCTGCAACGGACTGCCGGCAACCGTGCGGTGCAGCGGTTTGTTCAAACGAAACTAACAGCTGGGCGATCGCAAGGGAAAGCTGAAGCAGAGGCGAACCATCTGCCTGAGCCGGTTGGCGGGTCGTCGATCAAACTGCTGATCGAGCGGAGCACACCAATTCCCCTGTTCCTTCGCTCGTTGACGATGTGTTACGCACGCCTGGCGAACCGCTTGATCCGGCAATACGTTCCTCGATGGAACCTCGGTTCGGCCGTGATTTTGCTAGCTGCCAAACTCGCCTGCAGGGCTACCCTAGCGGTCCGAATGGACTAGTGTCGACTATGAATTCGGCCTCGCATCCGAATGACGATGACGCCTGTCGCGTCGCCGGTTTGGATCTGGCTGTTCGCGTACCGGCCAGAGTGGCTGCCCGGACAACGGCAAAGCCGTAGGAGTGACCGGATTTATCCCCTCGGGGTTGGCTCGAGTTATCTTAACAACCCTCGCGCGTCAGTGGTTACCTCAACAGCTGAATACACAACGGATTCAAAGGAGTCTGAGGCCAGTCCGTCGGGAACCCCTCTCGGCCACCGCCTTCCATCGCCGGTTTCCGAACGAGACGGAGAAAGTATTGATAAATACTTCAGTGGACGACCCTTGCTGTCTGGAGAAGCGACTCGGTTACTTGATCGCTCAGAATTTGCTCATTCGTCGAATGGCGGTGTTCGCGCGGTCGCTCTTAAACGTACACAACAGACACATGGCAATGTGTTTGCGCAGCGGGTAGTCCGTTCAATCCAACGCAAACCGATCTCAGCGGGATCGGTGCAACGCAAAACCGACGCGATTACTCATCCGCTCGGTGCCCAGCCTCGACAACACATTCCCAAAGTAGAGAGTTCTGTTCGGACCGGTTACTTTGCAGCAGGCGGGTACGCAACCGGTGGCAATCTGCCGGATCCTTCCGCTGCGCTCGCAAAGCACCTTGAAAACACCACGCTAACTCAAGCCAACGATCCGACTGAATTTGAAGCCGACCGAGTGGCGGAGGCGGCTGTCCACTCGCCTTCAACGGTTTCTAACGGGGTTGCGCCAATATCTGAGCGGCCACAAGACGCGGCCGTTCCCGCATCCGATCTTTCGGTTGGCAGTTCCGGGTCGCCGCTCTCAGAAAGTATTCGGCAAAAAGTCGAGCCGATTCTCAATGCTGATCTGAGTCAGGTTCGCGTTCATGATGATGCTGCCGCCCATGAATCGGCGGCAACCCTTCAGGCTAGAGCATTCACGCACGGAAACCATATCTGGCTCGGGGCAAACCAGAGTCCGAGCGATACATCGTTGCTCGCTCACGAAGCGACACATGCCGTCCAACAGTCCGCTGGCAAAGCAACCGGAGGGCCAGAAGTAATCCAACGGCAGGGTTGGGCCCATGTACAGCATCCCGGGATGCCGGCTTACCCGCGACCGCCGGATCCGTATCCGGCTGGCTTACAATGCGACCAACGAGCGCTTGCCGCGATGCATACCGAGGTCGTCGAGCTAAAGGGAGTCTCGGAGTTTCGACCGAGCTATTGGCTTGCCGAAGGTCTTTCCTGTGCTGCACCGGAACCGGTGTTTGTGCGCGTGCGGTTTGGAACCTTAGCCGCCGGTGCAATTCGCGTTCGGATGTTGCCTCCTGGGCCAACGATCAGCGCTCCGGGCACGAAGATCAGAGGGATGTACGAGACAGCAGACGCTGAGGCGTTCATCCCACTGAACCATCCTGCCTTTCCCTCGAGCGGAGGAATAGGATCGCCTAAGCTGTTTATCACCATTCGCAATAGCGAGGTTACTGGCGCGGTTGGATTCCTCGCAGGTGTCGCCCGGATTGCTTATCTGCTCCTCCCAAGCTGGCAACGTGCTTTCACCCTTGAGCGGCTTCTCGGGTGGCGGGGTTTGGTCGATGTCGAGCCGAAAGGCTATGTGAACGAACTCAAGGGTGGCGTATTACAGTTCGCGTTGCAAGATTTCACGTTCGGCTTGCAAGACCTGCAGGGGTTTGCCGGGTTTGTGTCAGAGGAGCCCGACTATACCGGAACCGGCAACTTTTCGGTCGTCAATGAAGCGAGTAGCTTTTCAGCCGAGACCTTGATCAAAGCTCCGGGCATGACGGACGCGCGTATGCCGCTGCATCGCGCTCAAGGGCGAATTTTCGGCTCCGCTTCGATCAGCCTCAACCTTGCTCCTCGCGATCTCTTTGGCGGTACATTTTCGGGTTCTCTCCAAGGCACGTACGCCAACGGAGTGATGAAGATTGTCGGTACCGCGCGTTATCGGTCGCCCAAACTCAACGGGTCAGTTACCATTTTGATTGCTCCGCGGGCTTTGGCGTGGGCGGAAGTCATCCGGCAGCTGCCTAGCGGTGCACCGCCAATTACGGCGGGAGCGGCTACTGCAGGCGGACACGTTGTCGTTGGTTGGGGAGCCCTTGATTTCCACATCAACGAATGGTTAACGGGACACGCTTCGGTAGTTGTGGATCCAGACGGGTATATCACGTCGCATGGAATCCTCCGTCCGACAAAGGAGTATTTATTTCTCACCGAACCCGGGAAGTACGAGGTCAACAAGACCGTCGCGAAGCTCAGCGCTACCAAGACATTTTGGACCGCACTTATTGCCAGCCTCAACGGTACCATCGATGCGGAGTTAAAGGTCGGCGGTCGAGTTGGGCCGGCTCGCCTATACGGTCTCGAGATAGAAGGGCAATTTTCGACCCGACCTGGAAGCGTGTTTACCGGGCGAATTACCGGTCGGGCAAACCTTTCAGCTCAAGGCAGTGTCGCCGCGAGCCTGACTGGCACGCTCGATGGAAGCGTTGGTACACCACCGGCTAGTGTCGAGGTAGTTTCTGTCTCAGTTAATATTACCGGCCAGGCAACTCTTCGGGCGTACGTCGAGTTGCAACCGACGTTCGAGAGAATCGCGGGACCTGCTCAGGACGAAGCACAGTATCGGATCACGGGACTACTAACCGCCGCGGGCGCATTGAGTCTGGGAGTCAAAGGATCTGTTAAATTTTCCATTGTACGGCTCGGTCCACGAATCAATCTGGGCAAGGTTCAGTACAATCTTGGCAGCATCGGTTTGCAGGCTAAGCTCAGCCACGTTCTGGGTTCAGGCGATCCGATCGACATCGAAGTGTCGGCAGCCGACTTTAAGGAGGGCCAGTTTACCGGATTCATTCAGGACCTGTTTGAAGAAGATGCGCCAGAAAACAAAGACCCACATGACAAGGAATTAGCCCAAGCGGGCGGCCAACCGCCGGCGCGAGTTCCGCACCCGACCGCGCTGCAAACCACATTCTACATGAGCGGAACTCGGCATAACTTGTGGCTCGAACACACGCCTGGCCCCGTGTTACGAATGGCCAGCGACGGTGATGATGCTCTGGACAACAAGCTGCGAAACGAGATCGCTACGGTTGAAGAGCAACGTAAAAACCAGCAAGCAGAGGAAGCCGAGTTATTAACTACAGAGGCAAGCAGTGCCCGCAGCCTTCTCGCACAATCGACTGCAGTTGAGCGATCACTTGGCGAGCTCGAGTCCGAGGCGCAACCAAATCCGGATACCGCCGGATTCAACGAACTCGCCAGTGGGTTAACCGCCTATGCCGAGCAATACGGCAAGACAGACCTTGCTCAAGCCTCACCCGCAGCCCAGGCCAGCGATTCTGAGGATATAGGCCCGGACGGCAAAGGTCGCTACAAAATCGAGACCCGCGCTCAATTGGAAGCAGTCCGGAAGCTAGGACCGCAGCGACCACCAGATTTGGCGCCAGAACTCGAAACGCTGTGGCGTCAGTATGTAACCTACTTCAATGAGAGGATCCGCCTCATTGATCGGGACCTCACTCCTCCAAAACGAACAGTTCGGCACGAACCTCCGCTGGCCTGGCCAAACTACATAGATTCAGTTGAGTTTTACGAACAACTCGGACAGAAGAAAGAGTTTCAGACAGAGTTGCGAAAAACGATCCTGGAGCAAAGAGGCGACGTCGCCGCAGAGCAGGCGGAGATCGACGTCGGGTTGAAGAAAGGGCGCCAGAAAACCGGCTATGCCGATCTTGTCATTACTGATCCGACAAACAATCTCGAAGTTTATAGTCTTAAAGTGCGTAACGTCACTGCCCAGACGGTGAAGCTTGGCGACGACAACCAAGTCAGACGTTGGATTCGTGAGAACCTTTCACAAGACGTTAAGGATGCTATCGATCAGTATGGCGGCAAAGTCCAATTCCGGCGTCCGTACCGCTCTACGGCTGAGGGCCGCGCGGGGACAAGTAAAAGCGGGCCGCATCCTTTGTACGAACAAAAAGTCTTTGTGAACCGCGTAATCCTCATCTGGAAAGGAACTGGTGATCTTGTTCCCGAGCGATTCCGTGAATACATTCTTTCCACCGGCAATGAACTCGGTGCGAAATATCGCGCGACGATTTCCTGTGAAGTCCAACTGCAACCATGAACAGCGTCCACGACACACACGATCGTTTCGAGCTACGCGTGTTTTTTAAAACGAATCCACTCGAGAGCTGGGAAAAAGCGCGGCTTTTCCTGCAAACGTTGATGAACGCGGCGGATTTTGTCGCGCCCACCATCTTTTGGCAGCGTCATGATAAGGGCGAAACTTTGAGCACGGAACAAATCAAGACTCAATTTCGGCGTGAGTCGCCCGACGTGTTGTTTTTTACAAATGAAAACGACGTATCGATGGAGTGGGCTGGATTCCAGAACGCTAAAAATCCAGCCAGCAAGTTGTTGGTTAGGATCCCTTTTACGCTGTTCAGCGAACCGGAGCATGTAGCGCAGCTCTTGGAGTTGATTTCGGCTTTGTGCGCCTCCTGGTCGCCCGTTTACGGCTGGGGTCATTCAGAGGAAGACGGTCGTCTGGGTGGAGACCCTCATATCACAAATCCGTGGGCGCCCTTAGAACTAAAAACCATCTATTGGTTAACAATTCTTGGCTCAGCAATGGTTAGAAAGCTCAAGCGCGCGCACGTCGCGTCGACGCCCACCTACAAAGTAGAAATTCTCAAAGATGGATCAGCGTTAATTGTGACCTCTCCGTCTCCCGATGAACTATTCTCGCCGGAGGCGCGGAAAGCACAGGCCAAGGCGTTAACGCACTTGCGTCCCGACATAAACTACGAGCAGGTCCTGAAGAAATTACTCGAGCAAAGCGACAAGCTTAAGCCAGTTGAACGGAATTGGGATTCCGACTTTTCTCCAATCTTTCAGCCAATCGTTGAAGCAGTGCCTCTCGCAGAAAGACGCGCCAAAGAAGTGGAGCTAACTGCGTACTCTCCGAAAGACGTGACTGAGTGGCGTCCGGCGTCAGAGGCTTTGCCCAGTGATGTCGACGATAGTTCCGCAACGATTGACAGCTATCATCGTCAAGGTGAGACGTTCATAGCAGGATTTCACAATGAGATCCCGCGGTTAGTTTCTGCTGAACCGGACGCTCTGCCTTGGATCGACGTTCACTTCTATTTGCGCGACTACGCCAGCCAAAAAGGAACAGCAACAGTTGAGAAACTGATGCTTCCCACGCTCGGAGCTCACTTGGGAGACATGCTCGAATTTTTTCTGGACGGTAAATGGATTCCGCGACGCAACTTGGAGGAATCTCAGGTAATCGTCGGTGAGCGCGCTTGGCTTCCGTTTTTGAGAGTTAAACGGTTTGTGGAATCGAAACAAGCCGCTCTGGATTTCTCACTCTGGCAATTCTATCGAGAAGCCGAACGGCACGCGCCGAATGCGGCTGGACAGGGCGAATGAGCAACTTTGGGCTAGAAGAGACCGCAATTGGGGACAGGTCAATATCTACGCTGAAACGGCGTTCCAATTTAAGCGGTGTAAAGCCTTTGTATCGCCCAGAACTCGTGAGAATTCCATTTTCGACATGCTCGAGGCGATTCGTAGAGTTCAAAGTTTTACTGCCACCAGGTCAAAGTGCTCTCGCACTTTATAAACGTTAGCAGATGGAACATCAGCTAGATGCTCAAGTTCGAACGCCTTACAGTTCGGAGATCCATAGTTCGATTGAAGACACCGAGTCGCCGAATCGCGTTCCGCTTCATTCCGTCCTGCAACTTCATCAAAGGATTGGTAACAGGGCGATGCAGCGCCTGCTAGCTCGCCAGGGTCGCACGGTCCAGGCCAAATTGACGGTTGGTGCCGCCCATGACCATTATGAGCAGGAAGCCGAACGCGTGGCGCATCAAGTGATGAGCGCACCTGTCCCGCCTACCGGGGTGATAGATCAAGCCTCTGTCCAACGGGAGTCTCCGGAGAAAAGTGAGGCGGCACACACGAAACCTCTGGCCGAGACAATTACACCACTTATTCAGCGCGCCCTATACAAACCGTTGCCCGTGCGGACCGCTCTGCTCCAACGCAAGTGCGCCTGCGGCGGCACGCCCGGAGCGGACGGTTTATGCGAAGAGTGCCGCAAAACGGGGAGGGTTGACCCTGCAGATGATTTTGAGGCGAGGCTGAGCACCGTCGGCGAAGGCAGCCCTCTGCCCGCAGGAACACGCGCCTTTATGGAACCACGCTTCGGAGCTGACTTTGGCGGCATTAGGCTGCACACCGGCAGCGAAGCTGTGCAGCTTAATCGCGCTCTTGGCGCGCAAGCGTTTACACACGGGCAAGACATTTATCTGGGTGAGGGCAATGATAACTTTGAGGGGATTGCGGGAAAGCAGCTGCTCGCACACGAGTTAACGCATTCAGTGCAACAAGGTGCTGCCGAAATCCGTGAGTCGTCCCCACACGACACACGGGTTCCGGAGATTGTACAGAGGGAGCGAAAAACGGGCTATGTCCAACGGGCTGGGGATTTCGATATTCGTGGGGTCAACCCACAAACGGCGTCGCAGCCCTCGATTATTTTCTTCGACATGGGAAGCGCCACCATTCCGACTTCGGAGGCGGCGAAGATCAGTGCACTCGCGAATCCAGCGGCACAGACCTTAACGCTGAACGGCTTCACCAGTGAAGAAGGTTCCGCGGCCGCGAACTTAACGATTATCAATGCGCGGATTGCTGCCGTACGGACTGCTCTGCAGGCTGCCGGTCACACAGGGCCGATCTTGGCGAACCCTCGACCGACAGCCGGATTGGGACAGCTTGACTACCGCAGGGTTCGAGCGGTGGAGATCGTTCCGGCAGGGGCCACTGCTACGACCCCTCAATGCCAACCCACACCGGCCAACCCGAACCCGGAGAACGAGCCGTGCGGGACTTCGTTTTCGACCGCCCAACCGCTCGCGATTGCAAAGGTTGGCGATGCTGTGAAGGCGCTGACCGCTCCGACATCGGCGACTACGGCAATCTTAAATACATTTTTCCCTGGCGTCCCCCAGGCTACAATCACATCACGGCTCAATTCTCTACTTACCCAACTGGGAGTTATGGCTACCGCCGGTGGACACCTGTGCCACAACACATGTGATGGTGCGTGCAGTCGACCGGGCTTCATGGGTGGCCAAGGAGCAACCGCTGTCATGACCCTATGTCCCAAGTTTATCCATACATTTACGTTGGACGAACGTGTCACTATGTTGATGCATGAAGGAATGCACGCGACAAGCGGCCCTAAGGTCGTAGACACTGCATATCGCCGTCAGCGATTGATCGGCTTTCTCTCCGGAGGTCAGGCGGAGACGAATACGGACAGCTACGTCAATCTAATCCTCAGCCTGCAGCCTGGTGTGGCTGGACCCATCGCGGGCGGTCCGCCGACCGATCCTATCGCGCCCGGTATGTCTGGGCCAGAGGAGAGCGCCTGCCGCCGTGCGCTAGCTTTCCTGGAAAAATGGGTCGAGATTGCGCAGTGGGATACGAGCCAGTTGTACGAAGCGATCAAACGCAACATAGGGCGAGTAGGTGGATGGGATCCGGCCGACGGGTACCATGCCGCAACCCAGCACGTCATCGGCTGGATATTGATGCTGACCGATCCAGGGGCAGCTCCGCCATACGCTACCCCACCCACAGCAGCAGATAAGATCAAGGTCGCGGGCATTCACGATCGGTACCAGGAGATGAGCAGGGCGGTTAGATCTACACCAATCAGCATCAACAAAGGGGCTTCCGATGCGTGGGCGCCTAACTTAGGTCCGAGCTTCACAGTATCGACATCCTTCTTCGGATTGGCGGCTATGGATCAAGTCCTGCATCTTCTCCGACTGATGGCAACGTCGATGCCCGACATCCCGGCCCCCCTGCGCGCGAAATATGCGGATGCCGCCAACCAGATTCGCTGGCACAAAACTGGCATCGGTCCGTAGTCGTCTCTCCCGCCGGACGGCTTCAGCGGAGTCAGCCGTTTTGAACTGGAAGGGGTCCCTCAATGAACACAACCAACGCCCAAAATATCTCGCCAACAACGTGGTCGGAGCAAAACAATTGGACACCGCAAAAGGTCCCTACGCGCCGTCTTTGAAACTGGTATTGGGCGCAATAAAATAAACAACCTCAATCCGCTGTGGAAGAATCAGACGCGAGGGCTGTCTTAGGGGTTAGCACTAATGCCTCTCGAGAGGAGATCGAAGCGGCTTACAGCGGTCGTGTGCGGGACGTGCGCAAGCAGTTTGAAAAAGCGCGTGACCACAGGACGCGCGAAAAATGCAGACGCGACCGTGAGGCTATTGATGAAGCGCGACGGATATTGCTGCCAGAGCAGGAGCAAGAAGAATCGCCCCAAGGCGAAGGAGGTAGGCCTCAAGGCGATGAACAACGCGAGCCCGGTGAGGAACAGCCACCTGGCGAAAATGAGCAACAGCAGCGAGTCGAAGAGGGAGCGCGCCGCCAGGAAGAACTGAGACGAGTCGAGGAGGAACAACGCCAGCGCGAAGAGGAACAGAAGCGCAGCGAGGAAGAACGCCGGCACCAGGAACAGCTGAAACGCATCGAGGAAGAAGAACAACGGCAACGGGAGGAAGAACAGAAGCGTATCCAAGAGGAAGAGCGTCTGCACAAGGAACAGCTAAGGCACATCCAGGAGGAACAACGTAAGCGCGAAGAGGAACAGAAGCGCATCGAAGAGGAAGAACGCCGGCATCAGGAACAGCTGAGACGCATCGAGGAAGAAGAACAACGCCAGCGCCAGCAGGAACAGAAAAGTGTACAAGATGAACAACGCCGGCACCGAGAACGGCTGAGACGCATCCAGGAGGAAGAAAGTAAACGCCAGGAAGAACAGAAGCGCGCCCAAGAAGAACAACGCCGACGCCTGCAGGAACAACAGCGCATCGAACAGGAAGAACGCCGGCGTCAAGAGGAGCTGAAGCGAATCGAGGAGGCACAACGCCAACGCCAAGAAGAACTGAAGCGCCAGGAGGAGGAACGCCGGCGCCAAAAGCTGAAGCGGCGACTCGTCGCCTTGTTAGCGATCGGTGCGCTCGTTTTAATCCTCGCAGCTCTATCTGCTGGTGTTTGGTTTTGGATTGACTGGGGCAATAAACATAGGCCGGGGAAATTTGTTTTGAACACGATCCCGGCAAAGGCCGCAGTCTTTGTCGACGGAATTGCTCGAGGGAACACTCCCTTGGTTCTTGGTGATCTCGCTCCGGGTGAACGACACTTGCGAATCGACTTGAAAGGTT
>Ga0207067_10033_pt1 | contig 44521 bp, 46 predicted proteins | sample Alteio_BWMinCont_25_FD_153484 | JGI IMG/M metagenome (GOLD analysis project Ga0207067, IMG submission 153484) | Enriched cells from forest soil in Barre Woods Harvard Forest LTER site, Petersham, Massachusetts, United States -... | ecosystem: Environmental > Terrestrial > Soil > Temperate forest >...
TTTTTCGTAATGAATGGTTTTTTAAGTAATTATGATTATTCAGAATACAATATTATCAATGTAACTTATTTTAAATCTGGCCTGCTAACTATAATTTTTATATCTGTCATTATTTCATTAGTATATTCCTCATATACAAGTGAAACAATGACAGATAATTTTTTAAAAGCAGCTCCTTCTTTACTTAAATCATTTTATTTAATAAACTTATTCGTTCTAAGTGTTACTCTTTATTTTCCTTATTATAGTCTAGGAGAGGATACTATAAAAACCCACATTGGGGTCGTTATTACAATACTATACCTAATTTACATGTTTTGGCTATCATCACCTTCGAAAAAGGTCAATTCATATAAAATTTTTTATATTCAATTGATTTTACCAATAATAATTTTTGCCGTTTATCCAGCAAACAGGCCTTGTCATGACAAAGTAATAAAACCTGCTAAGAATAGCAGGTTTTATTTTAGCAATTACTCATATTCATTTACCCTGCCGCTGCCATTACATACGGTACACGTACCAGTGTAATATCCAGTTCCGCTACATTTAGGGCATTCTCTGCAATTTTCATTACCAGGATTGCCATAGGCTATTCTAATGTATCCTCCGCCCGGCTTCTTATTGCAATCGTAGTCATAATCACACCTGTCGCAAACAGATCTTGCAGTACCTGTTCCCTTGCAATTAGGGCAGACTATTTTCTTGGATTGCTTTTCTTCAGAAGTGCTTGATTTGGATGTGGAAGCATTGTCCACGGCGTCTTCATACGAATCCTTTTCAACTGACCTATTATGAGATGAACGTCCTTCAATAAAATTCTGATATACCAAGAAAGATGCTGCACCTGCGGATAGTATTATTATAACCGCGTATAGTGCACTTTTATTTAGTTTCATTTGTTTGTTGTTTAAGTGAGTGAATAATTTGTGTTACTGATAGTGACGAGTATATAAGTCGCTTCTACAACTAGGACATCCGGAGACTTCTTTCCATCTTCCTTCAGTTCCTACCCAGCCGCAGTTAGAACATTTTCTTATAATGGTTCTTTTCTTATCTTTTTTAGTAGTGAAATAAGCCATTATCAGGAGTATTAGTAATAGTATTCCCCAGCCCATAAAAGGTCTATGATTAAGATGAAAAAATAGATTTCCTGTATGATTATCTAAAAGACAGGGGGAGCTTTGTTGTGCATTGGTTTGACGAGGAAGGATGTCAAGAGGTTCCAATGACGGGGGTCTAAAATAGAGGGGGCGTGAACCTCGGAGCTATCCTATCAAGCCTGGAGGGAACCGCGAAGTCCCGACTGCATTAATGAATAGATGAAGCCACGCCCTTTTGGGCGCGTCTGTGCATCTTTCTCGTACAGTCTATTTAAAATTCGCGGTTTTACCAGACGGTGAAAGTTAGCTAACGCTTACTCTTTATAATATGTTTATAACTATTGTTCTTACCTCATAAGCGCTTTGAATGAAACAAAAATCATTATTTCTGCTAAAGTATGATAAAGAAATTAATTGTTTCTGATGACATTTAAAAAGATTTTTATCCTTGTAAAATCCAGCTATTTTTGGTCCTTATCTAAACTAAAATTCAGCATGAGACCAGTTAAAGCTATTGATGCGAAAAATCAGTTTGTAACCGATACGTCTTCTTTTTTTGAGAGCATTCATAATAATATCAATGGGCCCCAGAGCATATTCAAAGATTTGTATAAACGAGCTGAGGTTGCCCAACAAAATACCTATACTTTCGAGTATGGAAATAATGGGTATTATATAAAGGCCACTATTTTAGCTACACAAAAGGCAATGTATTTTGAAACATATACTATAGAGATTTCTTCTTCTGGAACAAAAATAGAAGGAGATAGGATTGATGAACTTACTGTACTTTTTTTGGCTACAGATAATTGGAACCAAGAAGGTAAAATCACTATAAAGGCAAAATTTCCGAAAACTAAGGATGCAGATTTTTTTAGTGACCATATTGGAAGTAAATATGCCGAAAAATTCCAGAGGTACATCGAAAAAAAGGAAAAAGATATGTTAGCATTGCTATCGTAGAAATTTACTTAATTAAATCCTGATACCGGAGCCTGCCTGGTAATCTATCCAACAGTGATACGAAGCGGTCTGCATCTTTCATCTCACGAGTATTGAACCTGTAACTAAACTCGTGGCAGTACCTCTGGAGATGCTTCTTACTCATCTTTATGTAGATACCTCTTATTCCTCTTCTTAGCTGCCCAAAAGCTCCCTCTACACCGTTCGTATGGTATATGCCCCTGACGTATTCCCCTGCACCATGATTAACTACTTCATGTGCTGCAAATTCTTTATCAAGCCCTGTGTAAGACAGATGGCCATCGGTGTTGATAATGGCTGCTTTATCTACTCGTGCAGAAATGATTGGTCTAAGCACATCTGCAGACGTATCGGGGACTACTTGATACACGATATTGCCACCTCTTTGCAGGATGCCTAAGACTGGTATTTTATTTACCGAACCCCTTCCTGGCTTCATTTTCTTAGTTCTATTCTTCCTGTCCTTCTGTCCCACGTATAGTTCATCCAGTTCGATAACACCAGTCAGTTTAGTAAATGTTTTCTCCTGAAACATCTCCCGTATTCTGTGTAGAAGGAACCAAGCACTGGACTGTTTTATCCCTACATCTTTACCGAGCTGGACGCTGCTGATACCTGTTTTATGGGCAGAAATAATGTAGATTGCCATAAACCATGTAGAGAGAGGTATTTTAGTGCTTTCCATTACCGTACCTACCGTTACACTATACTTCTTCTTACAGGTACCACATCTATAAAGTTTTGTGTTACGGAGTTTATACCATTTATCACTGGTGCAGTGTGGGCAGGTGGGTATGCCACCCCAGCGATGTTCTTCTAAATAATCTCTACAAATTTCTTCAGTAGAGAAATAGTTGATTAATTGCTTTAGATTCTTAAACTCTGTTAGTAACATCTCCTTGTATTGTGCATCGCTAATGTAAAGTCACTACGCACAGAACAAATGATATTTTCCGTTAAGGTCTTGTCAGAAAAGCGTTAGAGTTCTGTAGTGACTAACATGTATATGCCAAAAAGGAAAATGATTTCACAGGATTTTTATAATATATACTAGAAAGCCTATTGATCATTAGGCAAGAAATGAGATAAGGCCTGTTTGCTGGATAAACGGCTAATTTTTCTTATATACCATAGCTACCAATTTAAAGAAGTTATGGTTATATGGGGATTATCAATTTTCACTGGTACCTTAGCTACAATGTCATTTGGCGATGTTGGTGATAAAAAATATAATGTACATATCGTTAGAGATTTCTTTTTCCTTTTGATCTTATCTTTTTCCTTTGGCAAATATTTATATGGTGAATTACCTATCAGCGTTGGCGGGGGGAAGCCTTACAGAATAGTCATCGGTAGGAACTTGGATATATATTCTGATAGCATAAAAAAGTCGAACGATACATTTTCCGTATTATATGAAAGTGATTCAAGATTACTTTTGAAAAATAATAAAGGACAACTTTTTAACACCAAAAAAGATGACATAAAAACAATAATTATTCTTAAAAAAGAATGATGTAGCCCTCCCCTCTGGCGATTCTTCTGTAAGATGATTTGTGTCTATAGAATGCGCTAGAGCGAGAGCCAATGGTGTTTGTAATGCCAACGCACAACAAACTTGTGGAACACTACCAACCGTGGAACTGTGCACATCTTCTTTTGGCAAATCACTTCCGCCAATAGTATCTTGCGCTGTGGTTGTGTTTCCTGGCAGCTCCATTCAACACACACAAAATGTCCGTTCCGGATTAAAATATTCCAACAGACATTTTAGAGGGCTGAGGCAATGAAACGCAAACCAGTAAAGGTTTTTACCAAAATTTAAAAATGTCGGCCAGCGGACATTTTAAGACATTCTGAGAAAAAAAGGACATTTTAGTACCAACAAATACTGCGCTCCGATCCCTGTGTTTTTGCACAATCCTGTAATCTTGAAATCCCGTAATCTTGTTCAGGACAAAATACAATAATTTCTTCACCTCCAAACAGACATTATCACTTAAAACCCTTACCAGTATTGCATTACAGCCAATTACAAAAATGTCCGTCGACGGACATTTCAAGACATTTTGAAGGGAAACAGACATTTTACATTGTTGCGGAAGAACATAGCACCGTCAACTCACTTCACCACCTCATCATGCTTATCCTCACCTTTCTTCTTGTACACAAACATGTCGCCCTCAAATTTGTAAATGTAGTAGCGCTCGTTCATGATGCCGGTGTTGGAGATGATGGGGAGGAATAGCTTTGACTTGTCGGCGCTGAAGTGCAGGCTGTTGAACTGGCCATGGTAGCCGCCAGTGCTATCGCCAGTGTAGTTTTCACGGTAGGCGTAGTCTATAGACTTGGTGATCTTGTCACCGGTTTTGAAGAAGGGTATGGAGATGAGACTATCTTTTTCTATGGTGTATGCTTTTACTTCGTAGCCTTTGCTGTCGCCTGCTATATTGCAGTCGGTAGCCAGGTAAACGGTTTTGCCTGTGTTGGTGTGTACGGTTACCAGGTCTGTAAAGTAAGAGCCGGGATCGCCATGTTTGTATAGGTTGCTGATACTGCTGATGACGTTTACTTTGGTGCCGCTTGCGGTGGTGTATTGTACCAGGGCATCAAAACAATGCAGGGTCTCATCGAGCCAGGTATCCCACGAGTAGAAACGCAGGCTGCTGTCTTCGGAAGTAACAGTAAGCAGCCCAGATTCCTGCGCTTTTTCAAAACCGTAGCGTAGTGTTGCAGGGTCCTGGCAGGTGGCCTTCATATAGCTCATGAGCCTGTCGTTAGCTACTATCAGCGAATCGTTATAATCTGTAGGCGTTTTAAATACCTCGCCCCAATAGTTGATGCGTTCAAGATAGCCGCTTACTGTTTTATCTACTTCCCTGGCGCGCTGTGCATGCAGGGAAGCAGATAAGAATATGGTGCAAATAAGGAAGAAGTAATGTGCTTTTCTATTGAACATTTTACTTTAATTCCTTAACGGTTTACCGGTTTGTAAAATGCTTTGTATGCGTTCAAGTGTTTTACGTTGTCCACAGAGGCTGAGGAAGGCTTCGCGTTCCAGGTCCAGCAGGTATTGCTCACTTACCTCTGTGGCTTGTGTAAGGTCGCCCCCGCACATTACGTAAGCCAGCTTTTCGGCAATGAACTGATCGTAATCGCTGATGTAGTTGCCCATGCGCATGGCGTGTGTACCGCTGAGTAAACCACCCAGGCCACCACGGCCCTGCACTTTTATATTGGTGCGTGGCGCAGGTTGGGTATAGCCTTGTTCGCTGAGCAAAAGTATTTTGCGCTTTGCATCGGCAATGCGGCGATCAGGATTCATGGAGATCTGATCGGTACCCGGGCGCAGTACAAAATTCTCAAACGCTTCTGCTGCCGATGTAGATACCTTAGCTGTGCCTACATTGATGAACAGTTGCTGCAGGTAGTTCACCTCAATGTCTTCCTTTATGTTGCGGTCGGATGCACGCAGGGCCATTTCTTTGGTACCGCCACCACCGGGTATCAGGCCTACGCCAACCTCTACCAAACCAATGTAGCTTTCTGCTGCGGCCTGTACGGCATCAGCATGCAGGCACATTTCGCAGCCGCCACCCAGTGTCATACCATGGGGGGCAACCACTACCGGTATGCTGCTGTAGCGCATGCGCATGGTGGTGTTCTGGAACTGGCGCACTGCAAAATCCAGTTCATCATATTCCTGCTCAGCCGCGAACATGAATATCAAACCTACGTTGGCACCGGCACTAAAGTTAGCCCCGCTATTGGCCAGTATGAGGCCACGGTACTTTTCTTCGGCAATACTTACTGATTTTGTAACTGCTTCCAGCACTTCGCCGCCAATGCTGTTCATCTTGGTATTCCAGCGCAGGGCTACTACATCGTCCCCAATATCGTAAAGCTTGCAGGCGCTGTTTTTCCATACCACTTTTTCATCCAGGTGCTCCAGTAATATAAATGCACCTGTGCCCGGTATGGCCTTGTATGTTTTTGTAGGTATGTCGTAATACTTACGCTGGCCGTTCTCTGTTTTGTAGAAGGTTTTGTTACCACCATCCAGCATTTCCTGCACCCATGGGGCTACATCAACGCCCGCGGTTTTCATATTGGCTAGCACCTTGGCTACACCCAGTGCATCCCAGCTTTCAAAAGCGCCAATCTCCCAGCCAAAGCCCGCTTTAAGGGCGTCGTCTATCTTGTATAGTTCATCGCTGATCTCGGGTATGCGGTGGCTGATGTAGGCGAACAGGAGATGGTGAAACTGTTTGTAAAAATCACCTGCTTTATCGGTACCATTGTACAGTACCTTGAGCCGTGCGGCCAGATCATCTACCGGTTTTGCAGCCTCTATGGTAGCAAATTTTGATTTCTGTTTTGGGCCATACTCCATGGTGTTGAGGTCGAGCGTCAATATGTCGCTCTTGCCTTTTTGCGCAGGGTCATTTACTTTTTTATAGAAGCCCTGGCCTGTTTTATCGCCCAGCCACTTATTGGCTATCATTTGCTCCAGGAAGGGCGGGAGTTTGAAGATATCTACGGCCTCATCATTAGGTGCATTCTGCGGAAGATCTTTGGCTACATGCACCAGTGTATCGAGCCCTACTACATCGCCGGTGCGGAAGGTAGCCGATTTGGGTCTGCCCAGTATGGGGCCTGTGAGTGCATCAACCTCGTCTACATTCAACCCCAGTTGTTGCATGGTTTTAAATACCGCCATGAAGCCGAATACGCCCACACGATTAGCTATGAAAGCGGGAGTGTCTTTGCACAAAACAGTAGTCTTGCCCAGGAAGCGATCGCCATAGTCCATAAGGAAGCTAATGATGGCCCGATCGGTATGTGGGGAAGGTATGATCTCTAACAAACGCAGGTAGCGCGGGGGATTGAAAAAGTGGGTGCCACAGAAATGCTTCTGGAAATCCTCGCTACGTCCCTCGCTCATGAGGTGTATGGGTATGCCTGAAGTATTGCTGCTGATGAGGGTACCCGGTTTGCGGTACTTTTCTATTTTATCGAACACTTGTTGTTTAATATCCAGGCGCTCTATTACCACTTCTATTATCCAATCGCAATCGGCAATGAGGTGCAGATCATCGTCTATATTACCGGTCTTTATGTTCTCGAGTGCCTTTTTGGTGTAAAATGCGCTGGGTTTTCCTTTAATAGTAGCCTGCAGGGCATCGTTCACAATACGGTTACGTACCAGCTTACTTTCCAGGGTAAGGCCCTTTTTAGTTTCAGCATCGTTGGGTGCCTGGGGCACAATATCGAGCAATAGCGTTTGCACACCAATACCGGCAAACAGACTGGCAATACGGGAGCCCATAACCCCTGAACCTACAACTGCAACTTTACGGATAGCTCTGTTCATACTATATTACTATAATTGTCACACAATTTATTGAAAAAACGGGGAGGAATAGCTGGTGAAGTTTATAAATGTTACTGATAGGCGGGGCGGTTATGCATGATATTGGTCATGTACGCTTTTCTTTTTTTACTTTTGAGGCAGCAGATATATTATGGCAGAACAATTTTCTACAGATAAGGCACCGAAACCGGTTGGTTTGTATCCTCATGCCAAGCGTGTGGGCAATCTATTATTCCTTTCGGGGGTAGGCCCCAGGAAGGCAGGAACCGATGAGATACCCGGCCTGAAGACGGACAAACACGGTAACCACCATGAATTTGATTTTGCAGAACAATGCCGCAGCGTGTTTGACAACGTACGCACCATACTTGAAGCTAGCGGCAGCAGCTGGGATAAGCTGGTGGATGTAACTGTTTTTTTAGTAGATATGAAGCGTGACTTCCAGACCTACAACAAAATATATGCTGAGTACTTTAAGGATAACCAACCCTGCCGCACCACGGTGGGTATAGACTCCTTGCCTACGGCTATTGCAATAGAGTTGAAATGTGTGGCTGAGGTGGGGTAATTAATATTTAATGCTTTGGTAAGATATGGGTGAAGATGTAAGATGGTTACAGCGCATGAAGAACTTTGAGCGGGCATTTGGCCTGCTTGAAGATGCTGTGCATATACAAAATGACCGCCCTCTTAATGAACTGGAAGAACAAGGGCTAATACAACGATTTGAGTTTACCCATGAACTGGCGTGGAATGTAATGAAGGATTATTTTACATACCAGGGCAATACAACTATTACCGGCTCAAGAGATGCTATAAGAGACGCCTTTAATAAAGGTTTGATACAAGATGGAGAGGGCTGGATGGATATGATAAAGAGCCGCAACCTATCTACCCACGCATATGATGAAGCTATAGCTGATGCCATAGCCGATAAAATAATTACTGTTTACTACCGCTTGTTTGCTGACTTTAAAGCACACATGAACTCCCTGAAATAATGTTTGGACTGAAGCAGGAACATATAGACCAGATAAATGCCTGCTTTGCACAATACCCTGCAATAATAGAGGTAACTATATATGGTTCACGAGCCATAGGGAACTATAGACAAGGTTCTGATATTGACCTAACCATAACAGACAGTGGACTAAGCAATACCGAACTTACACAACTTGAGAATAAGCTGGATGACCTGCTACTGCCTTATAAGATAGACTTGTCGTTGAGAGCCGAGATCAGCAATAAAGATCTATTAGAGCAGATAGAGGAGACAGGGAAAGTGTTTTATGAAAGACTCATTAACTGATGTGTAATAAGAACCAAAATGCTATCTAAAAAGAAATGGGTAAATATTATTAAACAACCCATGAAAATACTGATAATTATAACATGTTGCTTTTTTATATCAGCAAAAAGAAATCATGAAGAAAAGATAGTAGCAAATGAATGTCAGGAAAACAAGAATGTCTACGAGGAGTTTTTAATGCCAAGAAATACTGATAGTATAAATTATGAACCACTGTTAGAAAGGTATAAATCTGCACAACTCCCTAGCTGGTTATATGAAATGATACCCTATAGTAGAGGTCTTATTGATACGTCATTATTGGCGCCAGCTCATTTCGATAAATTTAATTACATCAATCATGATTATAAGTTGGAAATTATTGAATGTCCGCTAATTGTTGAGGGAGAAGTTATAAATACTTCTTATGCTGATACAACTAAATTTTGCACATTAACTTTTGCAACAACAATAGCTATAAAAATAACTGACATCATCAAATCAAAATACAATATTCATGTTGACGATACTGTTTGGGCCAAAACCAATCTTTATGGTTATTATAAACTACCCAAAGATAACACAGTAGTGTTCAGTTCATTTTGGGGGCCATATAAGAAAGGTAAAAAGTACTTGTTTTGCCTTAATAAATATTTCTACATGTCAATAATCTATAAACAAACACTTTTAAAGAAGGCAAATACAGATGTATATTGCCCAACTGCCTTCATGCTTGACATTAATGCTACGCAATTAAGCACCGATTATGAGGATAATTTAATAAACAGAAACACTATAATCAGCTTTCTAAAAAAATGAAAAACAAGCAATGGGGAAATTCGTAATTACGAAATAGATTTTGAGTATTCTTTAAAAAAAAGTTCACCTGAAGCCGTATTAACTGGGTATTTATTATGGTAAATCCACCCGTATCTGTTTTGAGAATTGCTTGCCTGCGGCATCTTTGCCGTCTATTTTCCACATGACACTGCGGAGTACTACACTAATGGGTCTTTGGCCGGCACGACGCACATTGCGTACACTAGCCTGGAACTCCTGCTCGCGCTTGCGGCTGAGACGATGACGACGAGAAGCACGGGAAATGGCATTGCGGAGACTGCCGGCAGTAAATTCGGGTGCCTCCAGCCTGGCTGATTCAAGACCTTTGACGGGGTAGTTATTTTTATTGCCTGCTACTGGTACCCAATCGGTAGTAGTGGAGAGGTTATCCAGTGGTAGGTCGTTGTCTTCGCCATTTACTACCAACTGGCTTTGGTAGCGCATAGATACTTTAAACGCTGTACCACTATTGATAACCAGACGACTGTTTTGTATGTTGCCACTTACCAATTGGTAGCTTACGCCATTAGCCTTCATAGCATCCTGAGGCCGGTAAGATTTTACTACAATGCCGGGTATGCTTACAGAAACATCTTTAAACGTAACAGTGAGGCCATTGCCTGCAGGTGCAGGTGGCGCAGGCTGCTTCGTATTGTTTGCAACAGGTGTAGCGGTAGCGGCAGTTGCTGGGGTTTCAACCGGCTTGCTGCTGTCTGGTGTAGCAGGTTTTGTTTCTTCTTCGTCCTGGTGGGTTTTGGTAGGTATATTGGGATGCAGGTCTGCTACCAGATCGTGCGTGTAACGAGGATCGGTTTCTGTAATTATTGTAGAGGAGTCGCCCAATACTATAGGTGCCCTATGCCCTTTTTCCCCATTGCCTGTGCAAGAGGCCAGCATTAAAATAGAACATGCCGCCAATAATATATACGAAGTGCGCTTTGCCATGAAACCGGTTGTGCCTGCTAAATTAAAAAATGAAATTGACTATGGCAGACAGAATATTATAATTGCTGTTACACGAACTTAATTTGCAGATGTTTGGTGCGGGGCGCCCATACAGGGCGCATCAAATTGATTTTCATTTTTCTACAAAGCGAAGCCCTCTACAAGGGCATCAAAGTGTAATATAACTTTTAGATAAAGTGACATTTATGCAGTTCAAACAATCTGTCGTTAATATATAATTCGTTAGTACCCCATTAGTTTCTGTACACATTCGTCCAACCTACTCTTTGCTAAAAAGTTGCGCTCCAGTTCTATAGCGAATGGGATTGGACTGTCCAGGCTAGCGCAGCGCATTATAGGAGCATCCAAATGCTCAAAACAATGTTCACCTATCCATGCCGCCAGTTCGCCACCAATGCCACCTGTAAGTGTGTCTTCGTGCAGCAGCAATACCTTGCCGGTATTGCTTACAGCCTCACGTATAGCATCATAGTCGAGCGGCAACAATGTGCGCAAGTCCAGGATATAAAACGAAGTGCCTGTATGCTCTGCTGCGTACTCCATAGCCCAGTGTACACCAGCGCCATAAGTAATAATGCATATGTCGCTACCGGGCTGTACTACTCTTGCTTTGCCAATTTCAATAGTATAATATCCGTCAGGAACCGGGCCGCTGATGCTGCGGTACAGACCTTTGTGTTCAAAGAACATAACCGGGTTAGGATCGGCAAGGGCAGCAATCAATAGGCCCTTAGCATCTTCAGGGGTAGATGGATAAACCACCTTCAGCCCTGGGGTATGTACGAACCAAGCTTCGTTGCTCTGGGAGTGAAAGGGGCCTGCCCCTACACCCGCACCTGTAGGCATGCGTATCACCACATCAGCATTTTGCCCCCAGCGGTAGTGTATCTTGGCCAGGTTATTGATGATCTGGTTAAAGCCAACGGTCACAAAATCGGCAAACTGCATTTCCATCATAGCTTTATAGCCTTTGATAGACAGGCCGAGCGCGGCACCTACTATAGCGCTTTCGCAGAGCGGTGTATTGCGTACCCGCTCCTTACCAAACTGTTCTACAAAACCTTCGGTTGCTTTAAATGCACCGCCGTATTCGGCTATGTCCTGTCCCATCAATATCAAGTTAGGGAAAGTCTCCATTGCAGTACGAAGGCCATCGCTGATGGCCTGTATAAATTTCTTTTCTGTACCGCTTACAGATGCCGGTACATGTTCAATGTTTAAGGGTGCATATACATCGGCTATTTCAACAGCGGTGTTAACTACCACCGGCGGAGCAGCAAAGCCCGCTTCCAAACCAGCTTCAATCTCTTCGCGAATGGTTTCGCGAGCTTCTTTTATTATATCGGGTGTCAGGATTTTTATATCCAGCAAGTATTGCTCATAGTTGGCTAAAGGGTCTTTCTTACCCCATTCTTCAAACAATTCTTTAGGCACATATTTTACACCACTTGCTTCTTCGTGCCCGCGCATTCTGAAGGTCATGCACTCTACCAGTATGGGCTTCTGCTCGTCAATGCAATATTGGCGTGCAACGGTAATCTGCCTGAAAACCTCCAATATATTGTTGCCATCTATCGTAATGCCCTTCATGCCATAACCTATGGCCTTATCTGCGATGTTCTTACAAATGAACTGTTCGCTGCTGGGCGTGATGAGGCCATAACCATTATTCTCTACAATAAATATTACAGGCAGACCCCAAACAGCAGCCACATTCAGTGCCTCGTGGAAATCACCTTCACTGGTACCCCCATCGCCACTAAAAGCCAGGGCTACTTTGTCTTCCCTGCGCAGTTTATGAGCCAGCGCTATACCATTGGCAATGGCAAGCTGCGGGCCCAGGTGGGATATCATACCACATATATGGTATTCGTTGGCACCGAAGTGAAAAGAACGTTCGCGCCCCTTACTGAAGCCTTCCTGGCTGCCTTGCCATTGTTTAAACAACTTGTCAAAAGGCATCTGGCGCACTGTAAATACCCCCAGGTTCCGATGCATGGGCATAATGTATTCATCAGGATCGAGCGCTATTGTGGCACCAACGGCAATAGCTTCCTGGCCAATACCACTGAACCATTTACTAATGCGGCCCTGCCGAAGCAATACCAGCATTTTCTCTTCTATCATCCTTGGGCGCAGCAGCTCTATATATATTTCTGCTAATTGCTCATTCGATAAACCACTACGGTCGAACTGCATAGGTCAAATTTGTTGACAAAAGTACCGTAATGTATCAATTAGCCAATAGAGTGGCACTGGAATTGTGTTATTTACTCCCTAAAGCTGCAGCAACTGCCTGTATTTATTAAAAGGTGCAAGCATCGTATAAAACTAGTATAACATAGCTACTTTAACTAACAATTTACCCACACCTTGCAATCGTTGTCATTTTCTGTAAAGGGTTTTTCCTATCTTTGTGTGACCGCAACAGATTCTTCTCTCTTTTTTATTTAATATAAATCTGAGCTGCGCACCGGTCACAAAACAGGAGCGTTATGACAAAGTACATTTTTGTAACCGGAGGCGTTACATCATCATTAGGAAAAGGAATTATAGCTGCCTCACTGGCAAAACTGCTACAGGCAAGGGGTTACAAGACAACCATCCAGAAATTTGACCCATACATCAACGTTGACCCGGGTACGCTGAACCCTTACGAACATGGCGAATGCTATGTTACGGAAGACGGCGCTGAAACAGACCTTGACCTTGGGCACTATGAGCGGTTCTTAAACACATTTACATCGCAGGCCAATAACGTTACTACCGGCCGTATATACCAGCACGTAATAAACAGGGAACGCGAAGGCGCATACCTGGGCAAGACCGTGCAGGTAATACCCCACATAACAGACGAGATAAAGCGCCGTATGACCCTGCTGGGCAAGGACAACAAGTTTGATATTGTGATAACGGAGCTGGGTGGTACAGTGGGCGATATAGAATCGCTGCCATACATAGAAGCGGTACGCCAGCTGAAATGGGAAATGGGCGAACACAATTGCCTGGTAGTACACCTGACGCTGATACCTTACCTGAAGGCAGCAAAGGAACTAAAGACAAAGCCTACACAGCACTCAGTGAAACTGCTGAGCGAAAACGGCATAAACCCGGATGTACTTGTATGCCGTACCGAAGAGCCTTTATATACCGAACTAAAAAGGAAGATAGCGCTGTTTTGCAACGTGCGTATAGACGCAGTAATAGAAGCGCTGGATGCAGATACTATATACGGTGTGCCGCTGGAAATGATGCGCGAGCGACTGGATATGATATGCCTGCAAAAGCTGGACCTGCCGCTGGGTACTGAGCCCGACCTGACCAAGTGGAAAGAATTCCTGAACAAACTACGCTACCCAAAGAGCAAGGTAACCGTAGGCCTGATAGGCAAGTACGTGGAGCTACAGGATGCTTATAAGAGCATACTGGAAGGACTGATACATGCCGGCGCCATGAACGAATGCAAAGTAGAGATACGCAACATACACAGTGAATACCTGACCCGGGAAAATGCCGCTGAAAAACTGAACAACCTGGATGCTGTAATAGTAGCCCCTGGTTTTGGCAGCAGAGGTATAGAAGGCAAGATAGAAGCTATACGCTATGTACGCGAAAACAATATTCCATTCCTGGGTATATGCCTGGGTATGCAGATGGCGTGTGTTGAATTTGCCCGTAATGTAATAGGCATGCCAACCGCCCACTCAACAGAAATGGACCCTGACACCCATAGCGCTGTAATATGCATGATGGAAGACCAGAAGGCCATAACCCAAAAGGGTGGCACCATGCGCCTTGGCGCTTATGACTGCGAACTGGATAGCAGTTGCAAAACAGCGGAGATCTACGGTACTACACATATATCTGAACGCCACCGCCACCGCTATGAATTTAATAATGAATATCTGCAGGCTTTTGAAGACGCAGGTATGCTGCCGGTAGGTAAAAATCCTAAAACAGGATTGGTAGAAATTGTGGAAATAGAAGATCATCCTTTCTTTATAGGCGTACAGTTTCACCCTGAGTACAAGAGTACTGTTGAAGCACCGCACCCATTGTTCGTATCGCTGGTGAAAGCTGCTAAGCAAACACAGGAGCGCCGCAACAGCGATAATGCACGTATGGTTTTTGAAGATGCAGTAACTGAAGGATAAACATAACTTTTATAAAACAGAAATGGCGCCTTTTGTGAAGGTGCCATTTCTGTTTTATAGTAGTACCAATACCGTTTAAATTTCAAAAGTCAAGATTCTGTATTAGCGCATCAACGTTATATTACCCTGGTGATGCTCTGAGTGACCATCTTTGAAGGACACCTCGATCATGTAGATGTAAACACCGGTGGGCTGATCGGTATTGTTAAACTTACCATCCCAACCGCGGCCGTTTATACTTGTGGTAGCAAATATTTCCTGTCCCCAACGGTTGTAGATAGACATGCTAAAGGTGGTTACACTGCTGCTTAATATCTGCCGCGGGAAGAAATAATCGTTCACTCCATCGCCATTAGGTGTAAACCCATTGGGTATATTAATATAGCAATCGTTCTTTACCAGCACACTGTCTGATGCAGCACATCCATTTACCTTCACAGTGGTATAGTATATACCGGGCTGAGTAACATTGATGGACGAAGACGTATCGCCGGTATTCCATATCCACGAAGCGGCAGTGTTGCCTGCGTTGGCAATCTCGGTAATAGTCAGCCCATCAGAGCCCGGGCATAATGCTGTATCAGTACCTACATTTACAGCAGGGTATGGCGATATTGTAATGGCAGTTTTAATTGTTGTATCCGGACAAACCCTATATTTAGCGGTTAGGCTAACTGTATAAGTACCCGGCTCCTCATAAGCATGCAGTATAGGATTTGAATTACTAATGATCGTCCCGTCACCAAAATTCCAGGTGTTCCCTACGTATCCATAGTTGAGATATGAGCCTGTAAATGTTATAGCTTCACCCTGGCAAAGTGCGCTGTCATTTTTAGTCAATTTTAGAAAGCTAACAGAATCAACATTTACATTTAGGAAAGCAGAATCGTAACAAGGTACAAAGTCGACTTCCAGGAGCTTCACCCTGAAGATGCCTGCATGTGTATATTGTTCCACCGGATTTACAGTACTGGTGGTATCCCCATTACCAAATGTCCAGAAATAAGTAGGCGTTGTACCAACCGAAGTATTGGTAAATGTGATAGCCTGATTCTGACAAATAGTATCGCTGCTAACCGTAAAGCTTGTCTTTACGGGGTGTAGCAGTTTTATAGTTTGGGAAGTAGTATCGCTGCAAAAAACAGTGTTTGCGTTTAACTTAACAGTATAGGTACCCTGATTTTGATAAATATGTATTGGATTGGTAACTGTATCGGCCGAGTTATCGCCAAACTGCCAACGGTAATTGAGATTTGTACCCGTAGTAGATGACTGGTTAGTGAACACAACAGTATCGCCGGCGCAACCATATAATACGTTGTAGTTGAACTGTGCCTTTACCGGCGGGTCAACTAGACGTACAGGCCCGGCCAGTATAGAATGACACACCCCTGATTTTACAAGGATGCTATCGTAATAACCGGCGCAGAGGTTAATAATGGTTATTGTACTATCGGGCTGGCTAGGGATAATGTGTACCGGCTGGTCCACTCCATTTTTCCTGTAGAACACACTATCCATCTGGTTAGGGATAAGACCATGCAAGATAATCTGCGCGTTGCAGGCACCACAATAAGTAGCCGGAACACTGTTGATGCTGGAAACCATGGGACCACCGCCTATGAGAACGGTTGTTTGAGCCAGAGCTGAGGCAGTGGCATTGTAGGTGAGGGTATCGCTGCAATCTACAGCCTTAACTGTATATACCGTAGTGGTTTCGGGAGATACAGTTATTGTAGGCCCACTGCCCAGATACGTAGTATCCTGGAACCAGTATAGCGTGGCATTAGCATGTGGAATAGGTGCGTATGGTATAGACGCTACCGTATAGGTGAGATTTGCAAAGGTTGGTGTAAACCGGTATGCATCCATATGTGCTACCCATACCGAGCTATCATTCCTGCCGGGCACAACAGTAGCCACATAACCTGTGGGATCCTGCACACCTTCTATAGCGTAGGCGCCGTTCCAGGCAGTACAGGTATCTTTGTTTCCAATATGCACTTCCAGCACGTTACTTGTTTCACTCAATATCATCTGGAAAGTGATAAGCTGGGAATTGCATGAATACATGGGCACAGAACAGAAGTTAACAACAAAGCGCCTATTGGGAGCAACGCCCACTGTAGAATAATCAATTATGCCACCCAGCAAGGGGTAAATATCTGAATATACACCACACAGTGAATTAAGGCAATTCTGGTTACCTGGCAGGCGACCTGGGCCACCGGGTATAGGTATTCCAGAACCACCACCTAATTGCCATGCGGAATATGCGTTTGCAAAGCTAGTATCAAAACGTATATAGCCGTTGGAAGAAATAACACATTCTGTATAATAGATACCAAAGAACTCAAACGGAAAACCAATAGGTACAACACCGGAGTAATCATCATCAACAGAAAGCGTCAATGGCGTGGCCACGCGCCCTAATACTTCGGCACGTAATGTGGCAGAAGTTCCATTGCAGATAGTAGTGTCATTAGGTGTCAGAATCTGGATCTGGCCATAGGATACCTGGTTTATGAAGAGTGTACAGGCAAGCAATGACAAATAGTAAATTTGCTTCATCAGGATCTTTTTATAGTTAATTACAGTCTCAAATAATTATTTGTTCTGTAAGCGAGGGAGTAGATAAATGGACAAAACAAACAAGCAAATGCAATTTTTGTCCATGCATCTTATAGGGAAACTCATGTGACGGATCACAGAAGGTAACCTACAATTTAAGCCTTTTCGCCCAATTGAATTAATTTTTTTTACAACTATGTATATCCTGTTTATTTTAACTCAGTTCGTTCTTTTTGTAAGGCGAAGAGTTTGTCGCGCAGGCGGGCTGCTTCCATAAAATCAAGATCTTTGGCAGCTTTTTCCATGCCTTTTTTGGTTTGGGCAATCAGTTTATCCAGCTGCCCCACCGTTTTGTACACCACTTCATCTTCGGCAGCAAGAAGGGGCACCTCATCGTGTACTGCATACTTATTGTTTTCATCAAAGCCCTTTATATCCAACACCGAGGTTTGTTTGAAGATCTGCTCTTTGGAGCGTACTATGGTCATTGGGGTTATACCATTAGCCAGGTTGTAATTCACCTGTTTTTCACGACGGCGGTCTGTTTCATCCATAGTGCGCTGCATACTATCTGTAATAGTATCTGCATAGAAGATAACAAGCCCATTTACGTTACGTGCCGCCCTGCCTGCCATCTGCGTCAGCGAACGTTCATCGCGCAGAAAGCCTTCTTTATCGGCATCCAGTATAGCCATTAAAGATACTTCGGGAAGATCGAGCCCCTCCCGCAACAGGTTTACGCCCACCAGTACATCTATAATTCCCAACCTCAGCTCCCTCAATATTTCCACACGCTCCAGTGTATCTACTTCTGAGTGTATGTATTTTGAATTTACGTTGATGCGTTTCAGGTATTTATCCAGCTCCTCTGCCATTCGTTTGGTAAGGGTGGTTACCAGCACCCGGTCGCCCATCTTTATTCGTTTGTCTATCTCATCCAGCAGGTCATCTATCTGGTTCATGCTGGGGCGTATCTCAATAGGCGGTTCTATGAGGCCTGTTGGGCGCACTATCTGCTCTACTACCACACCACCTGTCTGTTCCAGCTCATAGCGGCCGGGGGTGGCACTTACAAACACTACCTGGTTCAGCTTGCTTTCGAACTCATGAAAATTCAGGGGCCTGTTATCCAGCGCTGATGGCAGGCGGAAGCCAAAGTCAACGAGCGTCAGCTTTCGCGACCTGTCGCCGCCGTACATACCACTTACTTGCGGAATGGTAACGTGGCTTTCATCTATGACCAACAGGAAATCGTCGGGAAAATAATCGAGCAGGCAAAAAGGGCGGGTACCTGGTTTGCGCCGATCGAGGAAGCGTGAGTAATTTTCAATGCCGCTGCAGTAACCTAACTCCTGTATCATCTCCAGGTCGTAGTTGACACGCTCTTTTATACGCTGTGCTTCAAGGGGCTTACCTATGCTTTTAAAATATTCGGTTTGTGCATTCAGTTCGTCCTGTATCTCGTGAATGATCTGTGTCATCATATTGCGAGGGGCCAGGTACAGGTTGGCAGGAAATATGGCGGCATTTTCCATAGTACCAATACGCTTGCCTGTGTCTATTTCAAAGCTTTCTATTTCTTCTACCTCGTCGCCAAAAAAGGTGATGCGGTAACCATAGTCCACGTAAGGGAGGTTGATGTCCACAGTATCGCCGTTCACCCGGAAAGTGCCCCGTGTAAATTCGCCCTGGCTACGGTTATACAATGCATTTACCAGGTTGTGCAGAAATGGATTACGGCCAATGCTATCTCCTTTATTGAACCTGATGATACCGGCAGCGTAATCTACTGGGTTACCCATACCGTATATACACGATACCGATGCCACTACTATTATATCGCGCCGACCGCTGAGCAGGCTGCTGGTAGCCCTTAAACGAAGTTTTTCCAACTCCTCATTTATAGAAAGGTCTTTTTCGATGTAGGTATCAGACACAGGCATGTAAGCCTCTGGCTGATAGTAATCGTAGTAAGAGACAAAGTATTCTACAGAGTTATTGGGAAAGAATTGCCTGAACTCCCCGTATAGCTGGGCAACAAGTGTTTTGTTGTGCGTGAGTATAAGAGTTGGTTTCTGGGTTTGCTGTATTACATTGGCCATGGTAAAAGTCTTACCCGAACCTGTTACCCCCAGCAATGTCTGAAATTTTTCACCCTCCTCTATTCCTTCCGCTAGCAGCCTTATTGCATCTGGTTGGTCACCGGCTGGCTGGTAGGGACTTTCTATCTGAAATTTCATATACTACAAATTTAAAGAAAATGAAGCAATGCCAAATGGGGAAGAAATGGGAAATTCCAGGTAAATGCTTACCAGTGAAAGCGCTACAAAACAAAAATCCGCCTGCTGCAATAGTGTGCAACAGGCGGATGAAATCATTCATTTAAAACTTTATTTCTTTTTAGGAGCAGCCTTAGCTGGTTTCGCAGGTGCAGCTTCTACAGCGTTTATCTGTTTCACCATATTATCATCACGATCGATCTCCAAAATTGCTTTCTTGTATTTCTCTTCGTTCTCTTTGTCTTTCTTGTTAAAGCTATAAAGTAACAGATATTCTTCAGCTATCTTGATGTCCCCTTTTTTATCAGGTGCATTGTTTACTATACCCAACCATTTAATAAAGAATGGCGCTGCTGTGCCTTCCTTAGCTTCATTATCTATAGCTGCTGCTACACGGCCACGCCAATAAGTTGCAGAAGGTTGGTCAGGATACTTTGCTTCCATTTTTTCAAAAATAGAGGCTCCGTTTGGATAATCCTTAGCGTAATAGTACATAGCCCCAGCCCAGAAATAATCTGACGGCTGCGCACCTGGATTCTCAGTAATTATCCTATTGTACCAAGTTGCTGCTTTAGGATAGTTTTTCTGCGCTTTAAAACCTTCTGCTATAGGGCGGTACAGGTCAGATTTATCTTTTGCAGTGTCCATTGCGGCTGCTTTGCCATAATAGTAATCAGCAGAGTCGGCCATGCTATTGCTTGAAAATATCTTACCATACATCACATAATCGCTATAAGTGATTTTTTTGCTGTCCTGTGTATTGAAATAAACCCTTGCATTTTTCAATGCATTTGCAGTGTCTTGTATGTTGAACTGGCTATAGCCCAGTATTCCATATAATCCTGGTTTTCTCACCCCTGAATTTATTAATGAATCGGCAGATTTGGCAGCGGCACTATCGTGTTTGGATAAATACAGTATTTCAACATATTGCACCTGGTCGTCAACAGACTTGTCAGAGAGTTGCAGGTATTGCTGCATGTTCTGTAACGATTGATCATACTTGCCTACTCTTTCATAAGCATTAGCCAAATCGCGGTAAGGTATAGGATTGGTGGGGTCGGCTTGTTTTGCCTTTTCATAGTTATCAAGTGCGCTTGGGTAGTTACGTGCGGCATACCATAATGCACCTATGCGTGAAAATGCCAAAGAATTTTTCAGATCTTTTTCTGTAACATGTTCGTAGTTATTCATGGCATCGCCACCGCCACCGGCCAGCTTAAGGTAAGCATCGCCCAGGCCAATATGCACATTGGCATCGTCAGTGCTTTCTAATGCTTTTTTGTACCAGGTGATAGCTTGTTGCAATGCAGCAGGATCTGTTACGTTGTCAGAATAAGTAATGGCATCACCGGCATATTCCAATGGCTGCCATTCTTTTTTCTTCGCCTTGTTGGCTGCATTTGTAGCCAGTTGCAAAGCGCCAGCCATATTGTTTTGATAGTAAGCAACCCGCGCCTGGCCGGCTATGTTGGCTGCATCGTCTGGAAATTTACCAAAGGTTGCTTTTGCACCTTCCACATTATTTTCTTCCAGTTGAGAAAGGCCAAAATAGTAGTTGGCCAATGGGTTAGCTGTCGCTAACGGAGCTAGTATTTTTTCGGCACTGGCATAGCGTGCGTAATTATACATCTTTATACCATCATTTACGGTCTGTGCATGAGCTGTAGCGGCTGCCATAGCCACTATTACTATAATTGATCTTTTCATTGTGTACAACATTCTGCCTTAACGGTAGTTTCTATTTTTTATTATTATTTAAAATCTATGGATTAATTTCTGCTTCGCGGATAACAATATGCATCTGCCATGGAAACAGGTGCTGATGGTAGAATATAAGTTGACCTTGCTGCTGGGTGAGGAAGTTGGCAAAACCACTTCCCAAACCTTGCCATGTTTCGCGGTTGATGTAATAAAGATTGCGAGTGAGCGAATAGTATCGGGTACCTATATATGCCTGGTAAGGTTTGTAAAACCTGCCATCACTATCGTTCTTTATTGCTACCACGTTAACACGGTCTGTAAATGCACCGGTGTTGTTTGAGTCGGCAGCATCAATTACATAGTTTAAACCTACAAAGCCAATAGCATCAGGATTTTTGCTCACATAGTCCACCACTTCATTATTGCCTTTGGCTGCAAATACATTGCTGCCCAGTTTACTGCCCGGTATCAATGAGTCTAGTATATAACGCACCGTACTGCTGTTCTGGTTATCGAACACTACTGTGTATTTCTTTTTGTAGGCGCCTGTTAAAATGCCTTTGAGCTGATCCTTGTCCATGCTATCGTTAGACGACTTGTTAACGATGACCGCTATGGCATCTTTTGCAAGTAATAGCGATGATGGGGCTATTTGTTTTTGATCAGCAAGTTCTTTTTCGGCGGCAGATAGCTGACGGGTAACGAGTATAAGGCGCGCTTTGTTCTCAAAATAATCTTTGAAACACTCGGCTTCCGGCTTATAATGTATGTTAATGTGTGCTTCAGGATAACTGCTGTCGAACACTTTGAGTTGGGCCTCTATTACAGGTTTGTATGTTTCGTCAACAGAGATATCTATTGTACCTGAACTTAGATTATCGGTAGGTCTTTTTACGCCATCATCGCAGGATGCCATAAACAGTAAACCGGTTACGGCAGGGATTAGGATATGAGACCAACGCATGGATGCAATTTTATGGAATTATTCAAAATAATGATGGGATATGTGAACTGTTGTAACAATTATTTAACAGCATTTCAAAGCCAGTGCCACATTGCTTAGCTGTTTACTACAGGCGGTTTTTTCGCGCATTCTGTTCCTTTACACCAGCAATGCCCCTCGATATACGGAATGCACCGTATAATATAATAAGCATACCTAGCGCATATGCATATATTTTCTGCAATTCAATAGTGCCAAAGTACCTTAGGTAGCCAACTGAAATACCTATGAGAATGTAAAAAATGCCCATCCCAAAATCCAGCCCTGTTCTGAAGTTCCGGTAACCCCGGTTTTGTTCGTTACGCTCTTCGTAATTCATCAATGTATTTTAATACTGCAAAAATATAATTTATAACTGTTTTTTGTTATGATTGGTATGCTGAAAGGTTGTAAAGTTTCATTAAAATTTACAGTGCCCGTTGTAGTATAGACGTAACTGGAAGAAAATTCCATAAAGTACAGGCTGACTTTTGTAAAATAGAAAAAGAGACTGCGGGTTAGGACAGTCTCTTTTAAATACGCTAAAAATTAGAGATCTACTTTTTAGCGGCCACCTTTTTAGGACCGGCGTTAGGTGTAGCACTAGGTGCTGCCTTTGCTGGTGCGGCTTTCTTTGCAGGAGCCGCTTTCTTAACCGGTGCAGCTTTTTTAGCTGGCGTTGCTTTCTTTGCAGGAGCCGCTTTCTTGGCTGGTGCGGCTTTCTTTGCAGGAGCCGCTTTCTTGGCTGGCGCAGCTTTTTTAGCTGGCGCAGCTTTCTTTGCAGGAGCTGCTTTTTTAGCAGGTGCCGCTTTTTTAGCGGGTGCTGCTTTCTTTGCAGGAGCCGCTTTTTTAGCAGGTGCTGCTTTCTTTGCTGGCGCAGCTTTCTTTGCAGGAGCTGCCGCTTTTTTGGCTGGTGCAGCTGCTTTTTTCGCAGGAGCTGCTTTCTTTACTGTTGCCATAATTGTTGTGAATTTAAGGGTAAAAAAAAACCTTATGGCAAAATCGCCGAGCGGGTTAGGCCTCGGCGATCGCGTTAACTTCTTTTACAGACACTAATGTCTTGGTCCTTGTCTTTCTGAACTCAACAATACCATCGGCAAGTGCAAATATGGTAAAGTCTTTCCCTAAGCCTACATTCACACCAGGATGGTACTCAGTACCGCGCTGGCGTATGATTATGTTCCCTGATATTGCAGGCTGTCCGCCGAATATCTTCACACCTAGTCTTTTACTTTGGGAGTCGCGGCCGTTACGTACACTACCTTCTCCTTTCTTATGTGCCATTTTAAATTACTACTTAAAAAGTTATTGATAAAATTAAGCTATTGCGTTTATTTTTATTTTAGTCAGGCTCTGACGGTGACCATTTTTCTTTTGGAACCCCTTACGGCGATTCTTCTTAAAAATGATAACCTTATCACCCTTAAGGTGATTCACGATTTCAGCCTGTATTTTTAAAGACTTACTGCCTACTGTTATATTTCCCTGGTCGCCCACCATCAGGATGTCTGAAAACTCTACTTTGTCACCAGCGCTACCTTCCAGGCGGTGAACGAATAATTCATCGTCTTTTTTAACTTTGAATTGCTGACCTGCTATACTTACAATCGCAAACATGACTATACTAAATATATTTTTCGCAAAGTTAATATACTTTTTTTGTTTTTGAAAAATAAAGTTTGATTATTTGAAATTTCTTACTTAACTATTCTCTTTTCCGTACCATATACCTCATATAAATACCTGGCCAACAGCATAGCATTCAATGCTGGCAATAACCAAAACACCCTGTTCTGCAATCTGTCCAGCACATTACCGAAAGTAGCTGTAGCAAAGGCGTTAAGCACTATAAGTATAATCATGGCGAAGTAGATATTCTTTAATTGCTTATGGCCGGGACTATCGTTAATATACCACACAACAAATATTGACGAGGCTACCAGGAACAATCCATAAATAAAATTCAATCCATTCACATCAAGAACATTAAAGTTCTGTTTAGATGCCAGGTATTCTTTTTCCTCATGATGGAAATAGTGGGTTACACCCACCCAAATACCACTGCCTTTTCCTTGCAGGGTGGGTTTTCCAGGAATGTTGATCTGGGATAACTGACGCAGGGTAGATGTAGCAGATTTTGCAACGAACATTACCACATATTTAGGGTGTGTAAAAATGCGATGTATAATATTGTTGTACTCCTGCGCGCTGCTATCCCAACCACCAGTTTTGTAAAAAGGGCTATTTTGATCCCATATAAATGTTCCGGCATCACCTGGTATAGCATCTACATAGTTACATAGTTTATGTTTTTCAGTTGTACAATGATCGCCCAGGTAGGTGTTTAATATACCTGTTTCTGCAAGTCTCCCCATCATAAATACATGGCTGCCACTGGCAAGAACGAACTTCTTATGATTAAACGAGTTCATGCTACATATGAGTAAGTAACAGCATATTGATACAGATAACAAGGCTATGGCTTTACTGGCAAGCACTCTTGATCTTTTGACCATCGCCACAACAAGTATAAAAACAGCAAACAGTAGTGTAATAACAAAATGTGAATTATGCATCAGGTTGGCTGCTGCGATCAGGGGCAAATATATCAATGCTGCGCGAGGCGTAATATCCCGATACAAATACAACACAATTGCAAGTAGGAGAATAGGCGTAAATGTATCGGCCATTAAAAAACTGCTTACCCACGAAATATATGTAAAGGCCAAAATCATGATGAAGCCTGTAGTGTAAAGGTTTATGGACCATTGGCTGCCATAGACCAACCCAGACAGACGGTATAGCAGGAACGCCAAAATGAAACATTGTGTGAAAACAGAATACCATAGTGAAACAGATAAGCTGGAAACACGCAGAAACATACCATAAAATGGAGGCCTGTCTGGAGGCATATAAAAATTAAAAGCAGTATCTATATATGTTCCTGTATCTGGCGATACTAATGGATATCCATTATAAAATGCCATGAACATAATACCCAATGCAGTAATGCAAAGGATACACAAAGTGTTATATTTTGAGGCTGGCAAACTGATATTTATTTAGGGTTATAATTAATAATTAACTTTACCTCTGAATAATAGTATGAAGATAAAATCTTTTCTGGCCAAACCATACGCTTCCCTGATACATGGGCGTATATTAAAAAGCAGGACAACAGCAGTAGCAGACCAGCAGGCCATAATGCAGTACCTGGTGAAGCAGGGCAGCAGAACAGCCTTTGGCTTAGAACATAAATTTGACGATATAAAAAGCTACGAAGATTTTAAAGCAGCTATACCCGTACGCGATTACGAAGCCTTTAAACCATACATAGAAGATATAAAAGGTGGAAAGCAACACGTGCTGTGGAAAGGCCGGCCTATTTATTTTGCAAAAACATCTGGTACTACAAGCGGTGTGAAGTACATACCCATTAGTAAAGACTCTATAAATAATCATATAGATACCGCACGCAATGCACTACTGTGCTACATGGCAGAAAGCGGCAATACAGCTTTTGCCGATGGTAAGATGATATTCCTGTCGGGCTCCCCAACACTTGAAAGGGTGGGCGGCATACCTACAGGACGGCTAAGTGGTATTGTAAACCATTATATACCCAGCTACCTGCGTAAAAACCAGATGCCCAGTTATGAAACAAACTGCATTGACGACTGGGAAGAGAAGCTGGAAAAAATAGTGAGCGAGACTATGAAGGAAAATATGACGCTGATCAGCGGAATCCCCCCCTGGATGCAGATGTATTTTGACTGGCTGGCTGCACGTAACGATGGCAAGAAAATAAAAGAACTGTTTCCCAACCTGCAGGTATTAGTGCATGGGGGTGTGAACTTTGAACCCTACAAAGCTAAACTGCTGGAGAGCCTGGGTGGTGAAGTAGATATGGTAGAGACCTACCCGGCATCAGAAGGTTTTTTTGCTTTCCAGGATACCGTGAAAGGAGAAGGCTTGCTGCTGAACACTGACTCAGGAATATTCTTTGAATTTATACCTGTAAGCGAAATAGATAAGGAGCATCCTGAACGGATATTTTTACAGGATGTAAAAACAGACGTGAACTATGTACTTATTGTAAGCACCAATGCCGGCCTTTGGGGCTACAATATGGGCGATACGGTAAGGTTTTTGAGCACCGACCCATACCGGCTTGTGGTTACAGGCCGCATCAAACATTACATCAGTGCATTTGGCGAGCATGTTATAGGCGAAGAGGTAGAACATGCACTAATGGCTGCCGCCACAGCACACCATGCACACATAACCGAGTTTACGGTTGCGCCAAAAATAGATGCAACCAGTGAACTACCGTACCACGAATGGTTTGTAGAGTTTGAACAAAAACCCGATGACCTGAAAGCGTTTTCGCTAGAGGTAGATAACTACATGAGGAATAAAAACATTTACTACAACGATCTCATCAACGGGAAAATACTACAGCCGTTAAAAATAAACCAGGTGCAGAAAAGCGGCTTTATACAGTATATGCGGTCTATAGGCAAACTGGGCGGGCAAAATAAAGTACCCCGCTTAAGCAACGACCGTATTATTGCCGATGCTTTGCAGCAATGGGTGGAGGTATAGCTCCTACTCCAGGTGCAGGTAGCCCTTTATATCGTTAATATATTTTTCAAACGCTTTTATCCCCTTCTTAGTGATCTTGCACTTAGTAAGGGGATAATTATTTTTAAATGTTTTAATTACTTCAACATACCCGGCTTCCTTAAGCTTATCGAGTTGCAGGCTGAGATTGCCGGCAGATGCTTTTGTTTTTTCTTTCAGGTACACAAACTCTGCTTCTTCCAGCGAAACCAATAATGACATTATAGAAAGTCTTAACTGCGAATGCAGCAATGGATCAAGTTCATTGAGCATATCCTTTCCTTTCGTAGTATTTTTTCATCATCAATCCGGGTATAACATGCGTACACAGTACCGCAAAAGCGCACACTAAATTCTGATATGCAAAGCTAAGGTTAAATGCTACTACCACACAGGCAAAGCACACAATTGCACCTACCAGGGATGGGTAGTACCTGGTAACACCGCCAGTAATAAAATTAGCAAGGGCATATAACATAAGGATAACAGGGATTATGTTTTGTAATCCCAGCATCATACTAAACCCCCATACAAAGCCTATGCAAATACCTGTTCCAGACCACACATACATATATAGGTCATCGAACCATGATTTGCTTTTTTCCACACGGTCATCACGCCTGCTACGGAGAAAGGAAATGAGGCCACCTAATGCAAACAAACTAAAAGTCCAGGGCTGCCATTCGGCATGTGTTTGTATAGCAACAAACATAAGAATAGAGAATACCATAACTATGATACCCCAGAGTATATAATAAAAAGCACCACTGGAGTAATTGTCCTGGCGAGCGGTTTTTATCATGCTCTCAATAAGCTCTATGCTCTGTTTTTCATTGATGTTATCTGTATCCATGATTTTTAATTTATGTTACAAAATTAAAGTAGTTAATTTTATTAACCAAATAATTTAGCAAAATAATCATGTGCCCGAACTGGTGATATTAGTTAGGGGTTGTGACAAGTGATATACTTTATTATAGTTCGTGGTACAATAATTGCATTTGGCTTAATCATTAGGTATTTTTGCCGTTACGTATATGAAATATAAGGTATTTATATTGCTGTGTATAGTGGTATTGTGCAGTAACCCTATGCAAGTACATGCAGCAAAAGAATTTAATAAGGCTGCATTTTATTCGGTAATGGCATCAGGAGAATTAAATAAGATAGACCACGAGATTGAAGTAGTGCAAAACACAGCAATAGCAGAAAAGCAAGGCTATGAGGGTGCATTGCTGATGCGCAAAGCAGGACTGGTGCCGAAACCCAAGGACAGGCTTAAATATTTTAAGGAAGGCAGAATAAAATTTGATGGCGCAATAATGGCGGATGCTGATAACGGGGAATATCATTTTCTGCGGCTGACGATACAAGAACATGCACCCAATGCTGTGAAATATAAAGGCGACCTGGAAAAGGATAAACAGTTTATAGTGCAGCATTTTAAAAGTATGCCTGCAACAGTGCAAAAGGCAATAGTGGAGTACAGCAAAAATTCGGGAGTGTTACATAGGGAAGATTTTAACTTTGGCTAATGGGTAAAAAAGTACTTGCTATTTATTATACACAATCGGGGCAAATGAAGGAAATAATAGATTCCTTTACTGCGCCTATGGTTGCAGCAGGAATAGATGTAGATACGGTTGCCGTAAAGCCCCTTACTGAATACGCCTTCCCATGGACAGGTCCGCGTTTTTTCAGTGTGATGCCTGATTGTGTACTTGGAGTGCCACAAATGTTACAACCCTACCAACTGAAAGAAACACGGTATGACCTGGTGATACTGGGTTATCAGCCATGGTTCTTGTCTCCCAGCATACCATCCAACTCCATTTTGCAGGATCCTACTTTCAGGCAGGTTATAAAGAATACACCTATTATTACCATATCGGCCGCACGCAATATGTGGCTGAGCGCTTATGAGCGGGTACACAAAATACTTACAGATGCTGGAGCCCAACATGCAGGTAATATTGCCCTTGTAGATAGGCACCCAAACTTCATCAGTTTTGTAACCATATTTTACTGGATGCTTACCGGTAAAAAAGAACGATACCTGAACAAATTTCCGAAGCCCGGTGTAGATGAACAGGATATAAAAGGCACCAAAGTTTACGGTAAAATAATAAGCGAACATCTGCTTGCAGGCAATGTGCTGAATGTGCAGAAAGAGCTAATGGCAAAAGATGCAGTTGTGATCAACTACCCGCTAATGGTAATTGAAGGCAAGGCAAAGTATATATTTGCAGCGTGGGCTAAATTTATAGCCAAAAGAAATAATAAAGCACCCTGGATAACGGCATTTAAATACTATTTATTTGCAGCGCTTTTTTTAGGTGCTCCAATATTAATAACACTGGATGCAATATTCATTAAACCCTTTTCAGAAAAAAGAATAAGACAGAAAAAATTACAATACTCATTGCTAAAATAATTTCAATCCCGCTATGGCAGGTAACCAAGTATATATAAATAGTACATCATCATTTTTCCCGAACGAACCTGTCGCTAACGACGACATGGAACTGTACCTGGGCTATATAGATAACAAACCTTCAAAATCTAAAAAAATAGTACTGCGCAACAATGGTATTGTAAACAGGTACTACGCATTGGACAAAAACCATAAATCGACGCATACCAATGCAGAGATGACCGCGCAGGCAGTAAGGGCACTATTTAAAAAAGACCCGGCAGAAATTAAGACCGTTGAGTTATTATCATGCGGCACTTCATCGCCCGACCAAATGATACCCAGCCACGGTGTAATGGCGCATGGCCAATTGCCCGAAATGAAAGGGATAGAGGTGGTGTCTCCGGCAGGGGTATGCTGTGCAGGTATGCACGCGCTTAAATATGCTTACCTGGCAATTAAATCTGGTGAAGTACATAAGGCTGTAGCCACAGGATCAGAACGCTTTTCGGGCTTGCTGGTTGCAGATGTTTTTGAAGATGAAGTGCAGAAACTGAAAGACCTGAACGAGAACCCATATATAGCATTCCAAAAAGACTTTTTAAGGTGGATGTTGTCTGACGGAGCTTCTGCCTTTTTGATGACAGATAAGCCAAACGAAAACGGACTAAGCCTGCGTGTGGAGTGGGTAGAGGGCATATCATACGCCAACGAAATTGAAACCTGTATGTATATGGGTGGCGATAAGCAGGCGGATGGTACACTGAAGGGCTTCATGGATTATACGCCGGAAGAAATAATGACAAAATCGATCTTCAGCATAAAGCAGGACATTACCTTACTGAGTGATAATATAGTGAAGCTGGGCGGCGAAAAAATAAAAGAGATATTTGAACGGAAGGGACTAACCGCAGCAGATATAGATCATTTTTTACCCCACATATCCAGCAACTTTTTTAAGAGCAAGATATACGACCTGGTAGAGGAATATGGTGGTGGCATACCTTATGAAAAATGGTTCATAAACCTTTATACAGTAGGTAACGTAGGCGCTGCTTCTGTCTATCTGATGATAGATGAACTATTTAATAATGGTACATTGAAAAAAGGCGAAAAGATATTGTTGCTGGTACCTGAAAGCGCGCGGTTCTCTTACATGTACGCTTTGCTTACCGTATGCTAAACCGATAGCCATGGAGCAGAAAAATGTACCCCAGGATGAAAGTGCATTAGGTAAGGTGACACGGGAGGTATGCTATGTAACTGATGAGAACGGCAATTACGTAACAGACCTGAGCACCGGCTGGGAGGTAAAGAAAGACGCCCTGGATACTGCATGGAAAGATATAGATGGCCGCATTGCTGCGGCAAAACAAAAAGCAGATGCAGGCGAGGCCAGCCCGTTACTATTTTTTATGGAGTACAGACTAATGGATATAAACATATTGAGCGACTATACGGGACTGTGGAAGTGGCAGATAAAAAGACATTTAAAACCAACAGTGTTTAATAAACTATCCCAATCAACACTTCAGAAATATGCTGAAGCTTTTAACGTAAGCATAGACAGCCTGAAAAGCATGCATATAAATGAAGGTTAACTTTGAGCACAGGCAGGCAGCACATTGCGAAACAGGTGTAACCACTAGCCTGCTGCAAAATATAGGCGTTACCCAAATAACTGAACCCCTGGCCTTTGGCATAGGGGCAGGCTTATTTTTTGCACACATCCCCCTGATCAAAATAAACAATGGACCAGCAATTGCTTTCCGTACGTTGCCAGGGTTAATATTTAAACGCACCTGCAATGCGCTGGGCATACCTGTGACGAGGAAAAAATTCAGATCGAAAGAAGAAGCTGCAAATTTCCTGCAACGGCAGATAGATGCAGGTAACCCTGTGGGGTGCCAGGTGGGGGTATATTATCTTCCTTATTTTCCCAAGGAATACCGCTTTCATTTTAATGCGCACAACCTCATTGTGTTTGGCAAGGAAGAAGATAACTACCTTATTAGTGATCCCATTATGGAACAATCAACGACCCTCACATCTTACGAGTTGGAGCGGGTGAGGTTTGCTAAAGGAGCACTTGCACCTAAGGGACAAGTATATTATCCTACAGGGCCTGTGCATGTAACCGATGAACAGATGAAGAAAGCCATTATTAAGGGGATACAAAAGAATGTACGCAACATGCTGGGCATACCCGGCTGGTTTGCCGGCGTAAAGGGCATTACCCATACCGGCAAAAGCATAAAGAAATGGCGTGATAAACTAGGACTGAAGACTGCAGGCCTATACCTGGCACAACTGGTACGCATGCAGGAAGAAATAGGTACAGGCGGCGGCGGTTTTAGATATATATATGCTGCATTTTTGCAGCAAGCCTACGCTTATATACCCAATGAGCAACTGCTGGAAATATCAAAAGAGTTTACAAAGGCCGGCGATATGTGGCGTAATGCCGCCGTGCAGGCAGCGGGTATTTACAAAGGCCGCCTGGGCAGCCAGGACGATTTTGATGTAATGGGCAACTACCTGATAGATATTGCTGTTATAGAGCGAAATGCCTTCACTGCTCTTAAAAATATAAAATGGTAACCGCTGACGCGATAGATATACAAAACGTTCGCTTTGCCTACCCGCGCAATGAAGGCGAAATATATGACCACCTGAACTTAAAAATAAAGCAGGGTGACAGGTTTGGTGTGTTTGGTCCTAATGGTGCAGGCAAAACCACACTTATGAACCTTATGACAGGGTTGTTGTATCCGCAGGAAGGGAGTATTAAATTGCTGGGGCATAATACGGCTACCCGGAATAAGGAGATCAATAAACTGTTTGGCTTTGTGCCACAGGAACTTTCTTTTTATAAGGAACTAACACCGGCAGAAAACCTGCACTTCTTTGGGGCATGGGCCGGCCTTGACGGCAATACTATAATGAAGCGTACCAGAGAATTGCTGCATATACTGGGGCTTGAAGATGTACGAAACAAGCAAGTACAAACATTTTCTGGTGGTATGAAACGGCGGGTGAATCTTGCTATTGGTGTAATACACAACCCCAAGGTGCTATTCCTGGATGAGCCTACAGTGGGAGTAGATGTACAAACACGCCATGCAATTATCAGCTACCTAAAAGAGCTGAATAATAACGGCACTACTCTTGTTTATACATCGCACCAGCTAAATGAGGCCGAAGACCTGTGCAATGAAATGGCGTTGATAGACGAGGGTAAAATTGTAGCTAAGGGTAGCATTAATGAGTTGCTGGAGCAACACAATACATCAAGCCTTGAAAATCTATTCTTAAAAATAACAGGTAAAAGCTACCGCAATTAGTTACCAACAGGCATGTACAAACTCTGGGCATCTATACTGAAAGACACGAAGATCCTGCTCCGCGATAAAGTGGGACTGGCATTGATATTCGGTATGCCGGTACTGCTTGTTATTATTGTTACCAGCATACAGAACAGCGCTTTCCAGATGGTGAACAAGAATAAACTCACTACTGTTTTGTGCAATAAGGATACAGGCGCCGTAAGCAAACAATTTATAACTGCACTGGATAAAGTAGGGTTGCTGAACCTGATACCTGTACCTGCTTCTAATAATGAAAAAGATATAAAACAACTGGTGCGCGAAAAGGGCGCAATGATAGCAATACTGATACCCCCTGATTTCTCTCAGAACGTACACGACAAGGCAAAAAATGTAAGCAGCAAAGCGCTTGAAAGTTTTGGCCTGCCGGCTGATAGCAATAATAAGCACGTAACTAGTGTGCCCGTGACGTTGTATTACGACCCGGTATTGCAGGATGCCTATCGATTTTCTATAGAAGGCGCTATACAGGGTGCATTGCAGCTTACGGGCAGCAGCGAAACCTTAAAGCAACTCTATACCTCACTTAACGACAAGCCACTGCCAGATAGTACAGAACGTGAATTGCTGGGCAGTCAGTCGCCAATAAATGAGGTGCCCTTATCCAGAAATCAACGCGATGTACCCAATGCTACGCAACACAACGTGCCTTCCTGGACCATATTTGCGATGTTCTTTATCATACTATCGCTGGGTGGCAGTGTGGTGCGTGAGAAACGTAGCGGGAGTTTTATACGGTTGAAAACATTGCCTACACCATTTTGGATAGGCCTATTATCTAAACAACTTACCTACCTTGTAGTTACCTTTTTGCAGGCAGTTATTATATGCTGCATAGGCATATGGTTGTTTCCACACATAGGCCTGCCGGGACTAAAATTGCCTACCGATACTTTGGCGCTGCTGGTAGTAACAATAGCATGCGGATGGTGTGCCGTAAGCTATGCCATTTGCATAGGTGTCTTTGCCGAAACACAAGAACAGGCAAATGGTTTTGGCGCTATGTCTGTTGTGATACTCGCAGCTATAGGCGGACTGATGGTACCCAGTTTTGCTATGCCTGCATCGTTCCATACAATAAGCAAAATATCGCCGCTGCATTGGTGTTTGCAAGCTTATTACGAACTGTTCTTAAAAGATGGTACGCTTGCAAACGTGCTGCCAAATGTTTTATCACTAATTTTGATCGCTATAATTTTCCAGGCACTGACACTGTGGGGCCTGAGGCGTAAAAACCTAATTTAGATACTATGGAAAAAGAAGAACTAAAGCAACAACTCAAAACCCAGATCATAAAATTTCTGAACCTTACAGACCTGACACCTGCAGATATTAAAGATGATGAACCCCTGTTTGGTGATGGACTGGGTCTGGATTCAATAGATTCGCTGGAGCTGATAGTACTGCTGAAACGTGAGTACGGTATCAGCATTAACGACCCTAAGGATGGTCGTAAGGTGCTTGTTGACATCAATACTATGGCGGATTATATAGACCAGAATAGTGTGAAAAAATAAGCTCTTGACTACTATTTTATTCCGGAAGTTTTGCTCTTCATTTCTTTACTTTTTTTGATGCCCAAAAAAAGGCAGTCGGCAGCGATTACCGCTGCTGCCGACGTAGCTTTGTGCAGGCACCAGTACTACTGTTCTGCCCAGCTAATAATTTCTACATCTTGTTTTTTGCTCACAATGCATAGACAAGTGCTCGCTAGACATAATATCCTTACAGAACTTTAAAAGGCTTGTATTAGTTGAGCTTTACTTGCTCGGCTTCGCGATTGAGGGCAACTTCCCATTTCCAGGCGGTGTCCATCATCTGCTCCAGATCGTATTGTGTATGCCAGCCCAAATTAGTTTGTGCTTTATTGTTATTAGCATATACTTCCACTACATCGCCGGGGCGGCGCGGGCCAATTTTATAATTGAGCTTTTTGCCACTTACTTTCTCAAAGGCACTTATCAGTTCCAATACACTTACACCGTTGCCGTTACCGAGGTTATATACTTCGCAACGCTCTGCGTTGTCGCCTTTAATAAGGTGTTGCAATGCTTTGGTATGTGCGTTGGCTATATCCATGACATGTATATAATCGCGCACGCAACTGCCATCGCGGGTGGGATAATCGCTGCCGTACACCATCATTTCTTTGCGCTTGCCTATTGCAGTCTGTGTAACGAATGGCACCAGGTTCTCGGGCACCTCCTGCAGCTCACCTATAAGGCCACTAGGGTGTGCACCAACCGGATTAAAGTAGCGCAGCAGCGTTGCATTGAACCTAGAATTCTGGTTTGAAAAATCCCTGCATATTGCTTCTCCCATTTGCTTGGTACGGGCGTATGGGCTTTGAGCTTCGCCTAACGGTGCATCCTCAACTACTGGTAACGTGGTAGCATTACCATACACTGAGCATGATGATGAGAAGACAAAATTATTAACATCGTACTCCTGGGCACATTGCAAAATATTTACCAGCGAATTGAGGTTGTTGCGAAAATATTTAAGTGGCTCTTTTACAGATTCGGGTACACTTTTGTATGCTGCAAAATGTATGACACCAACTATATCAGGGTTTTCTATAAAAACAGCTTCTGTATCTTCAAGATCACAAAGGTCAACTTTATAGTTCTTGATGGTTTTACCCAATATTTTGTTGATGCCTCCCAACATACGCAAAGAACCGCGCGACAGGTTGTCGACAGATATTACTTCAAAGCCATTCTTTACAAGGTCAACTATAGTATGGCCGCCAATGTAGCCGCAACCGCCGGTAACTAATATCTTGTTCATTTTGCGTAGAGGTTATACACAAATATAAGTATAAGCTAAGGAACAGAGACAAAATAACTTATACAATCTGGGGTGGATCTTCTGTGACTCGCGTGTTGTAAAAATATCCTGTGACAATAGTATTTTGCGGATCTACCTGGAAATTCTGCTCTTCATTTCTTTACTTTTTTTGATGCCAAAAAAAGTAAAGAAAAAAGGCAGTCAGCAGCGATTACCGCTGCTGCCGACGCAGCTTTGTGCAGGCAGCAGTGCTACTGTTCTGCCAAGCTAAACAATTCTACCTTTCTTCTAACGCCCTGGTAATTTGCGACCCACTATTTCACCTGCTGCATTTCTACAAGGCGTTTATATATTCCGTCTTGTTGTATGAGCCCGGCATGTGTGCCACGCTCCATGATGCGGCCTTTTTCAAGGACTATTATTTCGTCAGCATGCTGCACCGTACTCAGCCTGTGTGCTATTACTATACAAGTACGGTTCTGCATCAGTTTGTTAATAGCATCCTGTACTATGCGTTCACTTTCGGTATCCAGTGATGATGTGGCTTCATCCAATATAAGTATAGGCGGATTTTTAAGGAGTGCACGTGCTATGGTGACACGCTGGCGTTCGCCGCCACTTAGCCTTGATCCTCTATCGCCAGCGACTGTATTATAGCCATCGGGCTTAGCCATAATAAATGTGTGAGCGTGGGCAACTGTTGCAGCTTCTTCCACACGTTCTTTTGTAGCACCACCGGTACCGAGTATAATGTTGTTGTAAATAGTATCGTTAAACAATATAGGGTCTTGCCCTACCACACCCATCAGCCTGCGGAGATCGTCTATTTTACAGTCTTTTACATTGACACCGTCAATGAGTATTTCGCCACCTGTTACATCGTGAAAGCGCGGTATGAGGTCGGCAAGTGTAGATTTACCGGCACCGGAGGCACCTACTAATGCAATGGTCTTGCCTTTGCCAATAGTGAAGTTTATGCTTTGCAAAATCTGCTTATCGCCATAGGCAAAACTTACGTTCCTGAACTCAATACCTTTTTCAAAGTTTTGAATGTGTTTGGCATCTGGAGCTTCCAAGATGGTGTTTTCTACACTCATTAACTGCTCTATACGATCGAGCGCGGCAGTACCCCGGCGCACATTATAATTGGCACTCGACAAGTTTTTGAAAGGCGCTATGATCTGGTACATCAAACCGATGTACACCACGAACAGCGGGCCGGTAAGCGAGGTTTGGCTGGAGAAAATAAGCTTGCCGCCATACCATAAAACAACACCCACCATAGCTATCCCAATAACCTCGGATAATGGAGAACCCAGCTCCCTGCGTGCAGCGATTTTATTACGTGCCCTGAACAGGATGTTATTGATCTGTGTGAATTTTAAGTGTTGGTTTTTCTCGGCATTGAAGGCTTTTACCACCCGCATGCCGGCGATGGTTTCATCGAGTACGCCAAGCATATTGCCTAGTTGTTCCTGAGCTTCGTTTGACGGGCGTTTCAGCGTTTTGCCCAACTGGCCAATGATGAGTACGGGGATGGGAAGGAATAGTACAAAGAATAAAGTAAGCTGCACACTGATGAACAGCATTGCACCAATTGTGATAATGATGGTTAAAGGCTCACGGATAAAGACTTCCAGCACACTCATGATGGATAACTCTACCTCGTTTATATCATTGGTCATGCGGCTAATGAGATCGCCTTTGCGCTCTTCTGTAAAGAAGCCTATAGGCAATGATAGTGTTTTGGTAAACAGGTCATCGCGCAGGCGGCGCAATATCATGTTGCGCAACGGGTTGAGTATATATACAGAGATATAAAGGAACAGGTTCTTCAGAATAGTGAATATGATCACGATGCCCACGGCTATTGCCAAGGCATTTAGTGGTTCTTCCCGTAGTATGAAACCGTACACGTAATAGTTTATTTTATCCAGCAGATCGGGGTGTATGCTCAATTTTGGCGGCTCTTTGCCCATGAACAGCACCTGCAGCACAGGGGCCAGCATACCGAATGAGAACAGCGAAAAAATAATGGATAATAAATTGGCTATAAAATACAATACTATCTGGCTTTTGTAATCGGCCAGGTAGCGGAGCAATTTGGTTATTTTTTTCATTTAGTTGTTTAGTTTTCCAGCGTCCAGCTTACTGTGCCATCCTTTTCGTCTTTCAGCATTACCCCGGCTTGTGCCAGGCTGTTGCGTATCTGGTCGCTGGTTGCAAAGTCTTTACGGGCGCGGGCATCTTTTCTTATTTCTACCAGCAGTTGCAATACCTTATCGAGGTTATTATTTTGTACTACCTGCAATGCCTGCATACCTAAAACATCCACCAGGTAAGTAGTGAAGGTTAGTTGCAGCAACGCTAGCGTATCACTGCTGATCGCCTTAATGTCTATTTGTCCGCCCTTAATGCCATTAATTACCGGGGCCAGTTCGAACAAACTCGCTAATACCTTGGCAGTATTAAAGTCGTCGCTCATATACTCTCCGCAGCTATGGCACCATTCTACCACCTGCTTATCCAGTTCAGCATCTGTTGCTGCACCGTCGGGGTGTTGCAGTTTCTGTAATACCTCGTATGCTTCCCATAGTCTGCGGAAAGCTTTTTCTGCAGCTTGCAGGGCTTCGTTACTGAAATCGAGCGTACTGCGGTAATGTGTTTGCAATATATAAAAGCGCACTACCATAGGGTGGTATGGCTGCTCCAATATAGGATGATTGCCGCTGAACAACTCAGTGAGCTTGATGACGTTGTTGTAGCTCTTGCCCATCTTCTTGCCGTTGATGGTGATCATATTGTTGTGCATCCAGTAGTTTACCGGTGCATGACCGTGAGCAACAGTGCTTTGGGCAATCTCACTCTCGTGGTGGGGGAACTGAAGGTCCATACCACCGCCATGTATATCAAATGTTTCGCCCAGGTACTTGCTGCTCATGGCGCTGCACTCTATGTGCCAGCCTGGGAACCCATCGCCCCAAGGGCTCTTCCAACGCATGATATGCTGCGGTGGCGCACTTTTCCATAGGGCGAAATCGGTCTTGTTCTTTTTCTCGTCCTGCCCTTCCAGTTCGCGGGTGGTTTCCAGCAGGTCGTCTATTATACGGCCGCTGAGCTTACCATATGGGTAGTGTTCTGCATATTTTTTAACATCAAAGTAAACGCTGCCGTTCACCTCGTATGCATAACCCTTTTTCAAAATGGTCTCTATCATAGTTATCTGCTCTATGATATGACCAGTAGCGGTGGGCTCTATACTAGGATCGAGCGTATTAAAGAGACGCATACCCCAATGGAACAGGTTGGTATATTTATGTACCAGCTCCATAGGTTCCATTTTTTCTAGCTTGGCTTTGTCGCTCACCTTATCAACCGCTTCACGGCCTTCTTCTTCAAAGTGACCGGCATCGGTAATATTGCGTACATAGCGCACACGGTAACCCAGGTGCTGCAGGTAGCGGTACACTACATCGAAAGTGATGTAGGGGCGTGCGTGGCCAAGATGGCTTTCGCCGCTAACGGTAGGGCCGCATACATAAAGGCCTGCATAGCCAGGGGTTATAGGTTCAAACTTTTCCTTTTGCCTTGTATATGAATTATGTAGGTATAAATCTGCCATGCTGAAAATAAGTGCAAAATTATCTTATTATTAGTTAGCGTGGGGTGAAAATTGTGGAATGTTGGTATAGACTATTGAGCGGCTTTATTTGGCATTTGTAGTGTGAATTTATTGGTGTTGTCCTGTCCGACTTTTATTGCAAAACCGGACAGACTTAGTGCTAGAATACCTTGAAGCATTTGCAGCATGTAATATGCATTTATTTTTAACTGTCTGGTTGGGTCCGGTGGCGGACAGAGTTGATCTTGCCGAGGTACAATCTATAAAAATGTCTGTTTGGTGAGTGGAATGTCTTGAAATGTCCGCCGACCGACATTTTTAGTTTTTGGTGAAATGATTTGCTAGTAAGGGTTTTGGTAAAAATGTCTGTTAATTAATCAATTTTATGAGTCATTCGCGAGAACCTTACTTTCTTTTTTGCTTGTCCAAAAAATAAAGTAAGCAAAGAAAAAAAGATAGCCCTGCTGCGTGTTACGTATTGGTTCCCTGATTGTTGGCCACTGGTTTTTTGCTGCCGATGAAGAATCGGCACAAAAAAAGGTGGCTGAATATAAGGTCAGCAGTTGTATATCTATTGGACCTGGGGCATGTTAGGTATTACGGTCTCTAACCCGTCCTTTAAAGAATTGATGGAGGGTATTATATACTCGAAATGTCTTGAAATGTCCGTCGACCGACATTTTTAGTTTTGTGTGAAATGCTTTGCTGGTAAGGGGTTTTGGGGAAATGTCTGTTTTTTTTGTCTTGAACAGGATTATTGGATTGCAAGATGGACACGATTTGTTTGTTTGTATCACAGTGTAAGGTACAACCTGTGGAAGCGGTTTTCCAAAAGAAGATGTGCACAGTTCCACGGGAGGGGATGTTTCACGCGAGGGGGTTGTAATTCAATCAACAACTACATTAATCACGGCTAAAGCCAAAATATTTTGTGCATATGTACCCTGGCTTGAAAGCCAGGGTTATAGGATGGGAATAAAGCACTGGGGTCGGGGGCTAAATGGCGTTGCGTATATAACCTATGTTTGTTTTGGGAAGCGGATGCTTCCCGTGTTTGAGGACGAAGGGGAGCCTTCGACCAGAGGGAAAACTACCTTCTGGTAAAGCATTGATCTTTATAGAAATAGTTTTATCCGTTTTTAATTCTTTATTAATTTCCTGAATAATTGTATTGAGATGAAGTAAACTATTGATTAAAGTATTTGCTTCAATTTGGTGAGTTTGTCCATCAAATTTAATTTTTAAATCATCCATATCTTGCCTACCATTTTCATTTTGTTGGGCTTGTAAGTTTTGCATATTTAAATTGTTTATGCTACAAGATAAAAAATCCTATATTCTTAACTACCATTAATATACTATAATATGCATTGAGAGAATTATATATTTCGTATAATCAGTACATACAACATTAGTTCCATTTCATATCACCTGCAGTTTGTGCCGGTTAATATTTTGAAGTAAATATGGGTTCTTTAGTGTCTTTTCTGTAACCAGATCTACACCTTTATGTAACAGGCTTTCCAGTGCATCTGCCAAAGCAAAGTAGTTATCAGCGTAGGTTACATAATTCATATCCTCTGGAAACCTGATAATAAAATCAACGTCACTATCAATAGTCATTTCGCCACGAGCAGCACTGCCGAACAGGTATGCCGCCTCTACGCCATGTGATAACATGAGCTCTTTTATCTTAGGCAAATTCTGTTCTATTAATTGTTCCATTGCAAGCTATCAATCCTGAAATTACATTTTCTGTGTAATATAAATAGTATTACGGCATTCGATTACTTCCCCTTCATAAACCGTTTCATCTCCATTACATCTACTTCCAGGTCGGCGAGGCGGTGATAGACTTCGGCAGGTTCGCTAAAGTCGCCACTGATCTTGAGGCGGCCGTACCAGATCTCCTTTACGTCTTCGGGATCTATCTCAACTGTGGGGAATTCGTGGCGATGTGCGATGGTGTCTGACTTGAGGTAAAGCTTACCACGTTCTTCTATACGGTTGAGTATGCGTTTCACAGCAACTCCACCTTTGTGGACAATAACATGTACTCTATTGTCACGTATCTTGTCAAAGCCTTCTATCCATTCTCCTATAATACGATCGGCATGCATGATGTTGGGCGCCATAGAAGGGCCATCTACCTCAAACATCCTGAAGGTAGCATTGCTGAGTCCTGGCAGCCTGAAGGTGGGCAGTGTTTCCATAAACTCAGGATCGCCATAGCCCAGCAGGTAGCCAGCCCTTGCTTTTACAGGTACGTATATAATATTGTCGTTGCCATTTCGATCGACACTTATTACCTGGGGTACTTTATTGTATGGGATATTGCCACTATGAGGAACCATGCTTAGAGCAGCATTGATATCAGGCAATCCCTCTTTATCCAAATTTCTTGACAAAAGCATATCTACTGAAATTCCAAAATAATTGGCAAAAACCATCAAGGTTTCCAAGTTGGGCTCACTGATGCCCGCCTCGTAATTGGCAATAGTGGTGCGGCCTATACTCACATCAGCGCTCAATCCGTCTTGTGTCTTACCGGCTTTTTTTCTTAAGAACTTAAGATTGCCTGATAGATTCATATAAAAATATTTTTAGCAAATTTGTCCACAAAATTGGATTTGTCAAATAATTTGGAATACTTTTGTGTCGTAGTACAATTTATATGACATCAAAGATAGCTAATAAAAAATATTTGTGCCAAATAATTTGTCTAAATAATAAAATTATAAACCAGAATAAACAGAGCCGTATGACAACAGAACAGAAATTACAGATCAAAGAAGCGCTGGTGCGCTACGTGGCTACGCACCCCACCAGCATTGCCGCTGCAGCCACATTGCAGGGCATTACCACCCAGCATATAGCGCAGGTATTGCACAACAACTGGGAGATGGTGACCGAAAAAACGTGGCACCAACTAGCGCGGCAGATAGGCTTTTTCCAGAATGAATGGAATCCGGCAGATACGGGCACCCACCTGCTGCTGCGCATACTGTTTAGCGATGCCCAACATTTTGCACTTGCCTATGGCATTGCCATTAGTAATGGACTGGGCAAAACGTTTACTGCCTGCCAATATGTGCGTGAAAACGAAACTGCTGCCATTATAAGCTGCTCGGAACTACACAACCGCAAAACTTTTATTACCGCATTGCTGGAAAGCCTGAACCAACCTGTAACGGGGACGGTACCCCAACTGGTGCAACAATTTGCCGACACCATAGCAGAACGCAACGAACCCCTATTGATAATAGATGATGCCCACAAGCTTAAAGACCGTGTGCTGCACTTTTTAATAACCATAGTGAACTGTGTGGGTGACCGCTGTGGAATAGTGATAATGGGCAATGAAGAATTGAGCACACGTATTATTACCGGAGCACGGCAAAACCGCGAAGGGTTTGCGATGATATACAATACGATAGGCCGCAGGTTCATAACCCTTGGCCGACCAGGACCTAACGATGTGGATATGATATGCAGAGCTAATGGTGTTACAAACGCTGATGTGATAGACTACATAAAGGAACAGTGCGGTAACAGCCTGCATGGCATAGAGCACCTGGTGCAACACAGCCGCCGCAAAGCAGCTTGATGCATGAATGACAAAAAATAAATGAAACGATAAAAACAGAATAATTATGAGCTACGCAATGACACAAACTGCCGCCCGCCACATAACCCGCGCAGCAGAACAGCAAATAAGAACCAAGACCGGCATGCGGGTAACGCTGGTACTGTGCCCCAGCGATAACCCGCTGAAAAGTCCTGAACAGATGTTGCGAGTGGTGGCGCGCTCACTTAATACATCGCCAGAAGTATTCCAAGAGAAAAACAGGAAGCGGCAAGTAGTAGAAGTGCGCTTTGTGGCTGCGCTGTTGCTGAGGTATTACTACCCTACCATAACGCTGAAACAGATAGGCTTGCTGTTTGGCGGACAAGACCATACCTCTATAATGAATGCGCTGACCCGTGCACAAAACCTGCTGTACACTAATGATGTTGTGTTTACAGCCCAATACAAACATGCTTTAAATACTGTGAACCAATGGATAAACGAATAATACCCATACGGGTGACCGGGGAACGGCTGGAAGCGCTGCATAGCCTTTGTGTATCGATGAAGGAAGATTTTAAACCTGAGAACGAACACGGAAGATTGCTGAAAGAATACATGCTGGAACTGGAGCACCGGCTGCAACAAATGGTGGACCGCAGACAGGAGCGATACACACTGAACCTGACCGGAACAGAAGCCATGGCCTTCTACCAACTGTGGAACATGCTGGATATACGCCACGACCGCTATGCCAAAGTGATTGTAGGCGGACTGCTGCAAAAGATGAGTGCGTTAGCATCGTAGTAGTGAGTGTAATGTAGCAAACAGATGGTTTGCGGTAGAATAACAGTAACAATAAAAACCTTAAAAAATAAACCACATGAAAACCTATAACCCCAAGATAAAGATAGCCGTGCCGGCAGTGAAAAATGTAACAGGCATTGCCTTTCAAACAGCGCTGGAACAATATAGCACGGCACTGCAAAACGAAACTGCATTAACGAAAGAACTGCAGCTAGAGCTTGAAGAAGTAAGAAAAAAATATGCACCCAAGCTTACGTGCCTGGAGCATAATAAATGCAGCGCATATAGTGTAATAGAAACTTATTGCCGCGAGCAGAAGACCATACTTTTTGCCAACAGGAGAAGCATTGGTACTCCGTATGGGATAGTAGGCTTCAGGCTGGGAACACCGCGGCTGAAGATACGTAAGGGCTACAGCCAGAAAGTGGTATTGGAACTGCTGGCTGCAAAACTACCCAACTATGTACGCACTGTACATGAACCCGCAAAAGCATTGCTGCTGGCTGACAGGCATACAGAACAAGTAGCCGCCCAACTACATAGTGCAGGACTTGAAATAGTACAGGATGAACTGTTTTACATACACAACGCAATACCACAGGCACTACTGAAAAGCGCCTGACAACGATAAAAAACTAAAACTGTTGAAACATGAACAGACAACAACAAAAGCATGAAATGCTTATCACCTTTATGGCCAACCTTACTCCTGCAAAACGCCGGGAAGCTAAAAAAATAAGTGTAGCCGGATGGCACAGGTACTTATCTTTTATCAACAACCGCTTGCTACGTGCAGGTCGTGTGCGAAAGCGTAAAACATGCGCCTCGTGTGCATACACAATCAATGTTGATTTTAGACAAGCATATAATTATGCAGCGCAAGAAATAAATTGTTAAAAAGCACGTTTAAGTGCACAAGGATACGTGGAAAATGATTATTGTATTATTCTGTTACCGCTTTTAATGGCCAGCCCTTATAAACCCCATCACCTGTGCCGATGAAGCTGTTTGCCGTGTTGTGTTTGAAACCCAAACCTTTTTGAATGTGTACCCTGGCCTTAGCGCCA